>Ga0247840_10000379_pt1 | contig 93067 bp, 75 predicted proteins | sample LaCruzMarch2015__FD_192404 | JGI IMG/M metagenome (GOLD analysis project Ga0247840, IMG submission 192404) | Freshwater microbial communities from meromictic Lake La Cruz, Castile-La Mancha, Spain - LaCruzMarch2015_17m | ecosystem: Environmental > Aquatic > Freshwater > Lake | place: Spain... | reverse complement strand
CTCGAGAAGCTTCATGTACCGGGGAGGATTGAAGAAGTGGGTGCCCAGAAAGCGCTCTTTCAAGCTCTTGGAAAATTTGGCCGTGATGTCTTGAATGGGCAAACCCGAGGTATTGGTGGATACGATACAGGTCGGCTTCACGATCTTTTCCACCTTCGCGAAGAGCTCCTGTTTGATCTTCAGATTTTCTATGACAACTTCGATTACCCAGTCGCAATCGGCCAGCCAGCCGAGGTTGTCTTCAAAATTGCCGATCTTGATCATGGCGGCGTTCTTCTTGGTGTAGAAACTCGCCGGCTTTGATTTGGTCACTCCCGCCAGACCGTTGGCGGCAAAACGGTTCCGCCAGGCCGGGCTCTTTTCCGTCAATCCCTTCGCCTTGTCGCTTTCCGTCAATTCAAAGGGAATGATATCCATAAGGTAGCATTCGATTCCCGCGTTGGTCAGGTGGGCGGCGATCGTTGCCCCCATGACGCCCGCGCCTAATACTGCCGCTTTTTTAATTTCGTAGGACATTGTTTTCCTCCTCTTGGTTGCCGGCGAGGCAGGAACCGGATGTATGCCGTCTCAGGTCGCATCGGTTCCTGTATCCCGGATCATTTATATTATTTTTTATGCCGCAAATGACTCGTTGGCCATTTCAATCGGCGTCTTTTCTCCCATCTTGATTGCTTCACATTTGGCCTTTACCGAAGATAGAACCTCGACGGCGAAGAACTTCGCTGCCGCGATCTTACCCTCATAGAAGGCCACATCCTGGTCTGTATGTACAAGCGCCCGTTTCTTTCCGATGGAATCCGCACCCTTGGCTGCGAAAATCGCGTCCAGCTTTTCCTTAGCAATGGCGGCGCCCTGGAGGAGGAAATGGCCGATGATCATGTCGCCGAAAATATCGAGATAGGGCGAAGCGTTGAGGATGGGGATCAGGAAGCTGGAGCTCTTACCCAAGGCGGCAAAGGTCATGGTCAGATCAACGATAGCAAAGTAGGCTTCTTCGAGTTTGGCGGCGTACTTCTTGAGATCGTCAACAGATTTTGCTTTCTTGATAGTGGCGTCAATCTCCCCCATCATGTTCATGGTGTTCATGCCTTTGTTCATGCCCAGCTTACGACCGACGAGGTCGAGAGACTGAATACCGTTGGTCCCTTCATACAGACAGGCGATCTTGACATCCCGCATGTATTGTTCCACAGGATATTCCTGGCAGTAACCATAGCCACCGTAAACGTCAACGGCCTTGGAGGTGACCAGACAGGCCATGTCGGACGAGTAGGCCTTGCAAACGGGGGTAAGAATTTCGGCAAAGCCTTGATATTTGGCCCGTTCTTCAGGAGTGGCGCCGGCTTTGGACATGTCGAGGGAATAAGCGGTAAACAGATTCATAGCCCGGATGCCTTCCACATAGGCCTTCATCCAGAGGAGGTCCCGGCGGACGTCGGGGTGCATAATGATCGGCACCGCCTTGGCCTCGGGGTTCTTCATCTCCCAGACCGGGGTGCTCTGGATTCTTTCCTTGGCGTACTGGACGGCGTGCTCAAGGGCCGCGGAGGCGTGCCCCAAAGACTGCATCCCTACTTCCAGGCGCGCTTCGTTCATCATGTGGAACATGATCCGCATGCCTTCCCGCTCCTTGCCGAGAAGTTCGCCGATGCACTTGCCCTCGTCGCCGAAGTTCAATGTACAGGTCGCAGATCCCCTGATCCCCATTTTGTGTTCGACGTTACCCGTCTTCACATCGTTGATTGCCCCGAGGGTGCCGTCTTCATTAACCACATATTTGGGAACGATAAAGATGGAAATGCCGCCTGTTCCGGGAGGATCGCCCTCGATCCGGGCGAGGACCGGATGGATGATGTTCGGGGTCAGGTCATGATCCCCCGAAGAAATGAAGCACTTGGTCCCGGAAATCAGGAACTTACCGTCGGGAAGGCGCTTCGCCGTGGTCTTCAGAGCGCCGACATCGCTCCCCGCACCGGGCTCGGTCAGACACATCGTCCCTGTCCATTCCCCGGCATACATCTTGTACATATACTTGTTTTTCAGTTCTTCCGTGCCAAAGCGTTCGATCAGGCCGCCGGCGCCGAGGGTCAGGCCCGGGTACATGAGGAAGGCAAAATTGGCTGCTGAAAACAATTCGTTGCAGACACTGACGACAACGAGGGGCATTCCCTGGCCGCCCACCTCCGGCGATTTTATGGGAGCCACCCATCCGCCTTCGCAAAACTTCTTGTAGGCGTCATGATAGCACTTGGGGACTCGCACCTGACCGTCCTTGTCCAGATGACAAGCCTCCTGGTCTCCTGCAGCATAGGTAGGCACGATGACATTGACTGCCATCTTCTCCGCTTCGTTCTGCATCATCAATACAACATCCTTCGAATAATCGGCAAATTGCTCTTTCTCGAAGAGCTTTTCAATACCGATCTGTTCAAAAAGGACAAACTGCTGATCCCTCATGTTCACCAATCCGTTACTCATAGTTACCTCCTGTACTTTTCATTTCGCCTTTTCCGATCATGTCAGATTCTTTTCGCCCGGAGAAACACATCAGAAAAGGGCTGGGGGGAAAGGCGTGTTTCTCCTGCGATTTGTCTTGTTATCGTTTATTCTTCCCAAAGAGCTTCCAGCAAAGGAGCTATCCGATCCTCTGATCATTGACCATTTCCCGACGGCGTCCTCATGCCCCGGAGAAAGGTATTTAAGCCGGTCTGGATCGTGGAGCGGATCCGCTCCTCACGCTTTTCCTCGGTGCCTGTAAACAGGTGCAGAGAAATGGTCCCATTGAGGAGACCCCAGATGGCATTCCGTTTTTGACGAAGGTCGATATAAGGTGGAAACTCGCCCGAACGGATGCCGATCATGAATATTTCTTCTATAATATCAATTGTTTTATTGGTGGCTTTCACAATTAGATGGTCAATTTCCTCAGGCAGGTTCATATGGTCGATATTGAGCATGTAATTCATCATGATCCGGAATAGCTCGCGATCGTTCATAAAGAAATCCGCATAAATGTTGGCAAGGCCCATAAGCATCGCAGAGCTGCTCTGACCTTCCTGCATTAAACTTGCGATGACCTTGTGGAATTTATCAATGTCGCCAAGAAGAATCTGGGTGTAGATCTCTTCCTTGCTCTTGAAGTATAGATAGACCGAACCTTTGCTCAGTTCCGCCTTTTTGGCAATGCTCTCCACGGTGACATTCCTGAAACCCTTATCGAAGAAGAGCTTCCGAGCCGCTTTGAGAATCGCATTCTTCCGATTTTCTTTTTCTCTTTTTCTTCTTTCTTCAAGTCCCACCGAAAATGCCCTCCATTTTCATGACTTTTAACCAGAAATTGAACATTGGTCAACTACTGACCAGCGGTCATGAACTTCGTACAGTAGTTTTTAGTCCATGTCAAGAAATTTTATAGATTTATGAAAATATTTTTCCAGTCATAAGCAATTCCCCATTTTTAGCGTTGCAATCATGGAGTATTGTCTATATCGTGTAGGGAATAAACTTTTTTAAACAAAACAAGAAAGGACCACCCGCCATGAAAATCAATGTCACGAAAGACGAATATCGCAGTCTGATCGATATGATCTATATCGCCGACTGGGTGCTGACCTCCTACAAGAGTGAAGAAGGACCGGAGATCAAGAAATATCAGGAGGTCAGGCAAAAATTTTATGCCCTTGCCAAAGATATGGGCATGGAAAGCCTGATAAAATTCGACAAAGAATTAAACGGTTATTGCGAAACAGATGAATTCGAAGATACCTCCGACTGCCATCAGTTCATCGACGAATATGACAACGATTCATTCTGGGAGAGATTAATCGAACAACTGGCGACCCGTGACCTGGAAGCGGAATTCGACGGGAAAGAAACCAGGGCCAAGGATCCGGATAAATATTTCGACCGATTCGCGGCCATCGAGATGAAATACATGGCAGAATTTGAAGAAAATGGCGTGGACAATCTTGCCATTGTAAAGAGAAAACCATCCAGAATCAACTGATTGGTTTGCGAGAGATCTATGATTTATTTTCGTGAAATCGCCCTTCCCCTATTGTTTCTTGCCCGAAGAGCGATTCAATGATATGGGGGCCGGTCATGAAAGAAAAAGACTTTGACCTCCTTATTATCGGCGGCTGCGTCTACGACGGCCTTGGCCATCCCGGGGTGCACACCGATCTTGCCGTGCGAGGGGATCGGATCGTGGCGTTGTCAAGGGAGATAACTCCTTCCCGGGCCAATACGGTAATCGACGCCCGGGGAATGGCTATCGCCCCCGGGTTCATCGACCCCCACAGCCATACCGACATTGAACTTCTTGTCAACCCCCGGGCAGAAAGCAAGATCCGGCAAGGCGTCACGACTGAAATCGCCGGCAACTGCGGCTATACCGTCTTTCCTCTCTCCAGGCTTAATTACGAGGAAAGAAGAAGGTATTGTGATGAACAGTACGGCGTGCCCATAGTCTGGCGCGATCTTCAGGGTTTTTTTGAAGAACTTGAACAAAAGGGCATCGCCCTCAATTATACGACCTTTATTGGCCACGGCACCCTCCGCAGCGCCGTATTCGGTTCCCAGGATCGACATCCTACGACCGAAGAAATGTCAGCCATGAAGCAGTTGATCCGGGAAAGCATGGAGGCCGGCGCCGTCGGCCTTTCTACCGGGCTTATCTATGTGCCGGGCTGTTTCGCCGACCGTCAGGAGCTGATTGGACTGTGCCGGGAAGCAGCGGCCTATGGCGGGATCTACAGCACCCACATGCGGAATGAATCGGATTATCTCGTCGAGGCCGTGGAAGAGGCTATCGCCATTGCCCAGGAGGCGCGGATCAGCCTCCAGATATCCCACCTCAAGCTCGCATACCCGCGCAACTGGTCGAAGATCCACTGGGTCCTCTCCCGAATCTCCGAGGTCCAGGCCCAGGGGATGGAAATACTTGCCGACCGCTATCCCTATACGGCAACTTCAACCGTCCTGTCGTCATTCATGCCCCCATGGATCCAACAGGGTACCACGTCCGAGTATCTCGCCCGCCTCCAGGACCCGGCTTTCGATGAAAAAATAAGGGCTTATGTCTCGGCTCAGGAAGAGAAGGTCGGTTCCTGGGACAATGTCTTTATATCCTCCGTACTGCGCAAGGACAGTGAACACCTGGCGGGCAAGAGCATCCGGCAGGCCGCCCGGGACGCCGGCAAAGAACCTTACATCTTCATCAGGGATCTGCTGGTTACGGAAGAAGACCAGGTCTGGATGATTAACTTCTCTTTGAATGAAGACAATTTCAAGCGGATTATCCTTCATCCTCTCGTCATTATCGGCTCCGATGGCTGGGCGCGAGCCCCTTACGGGCCATTAAGCAAGGACAAGCCTCACCCGCGATCCTATGGGACATTTCCGCGCATGTTGGGCCGCTATGTCCGGGAAGAAAAGCTCATGAGTCTCGAACGGGCCATCGAAAAGATGACCTCTCTCACGGCGCGTAAATTCGATCTCTATGGGAGGGGACAGATCAAGGTAGGCAATTTTGCCGATCTGGTGATTTTCGATCCCGACCGGATCATCGACAGATCAACGTGGACAGATCCCCATCAATATCCGGAAGGCATTCCTTATGTGATCGTTAATGGAAAGCCGGTTATCTTTGAAGGAGAACATACGGGGGCGCTCCCCGGACGGATTATCCGCAAACGCCATACCCTCAATATATAAATATAACTCCGGTTTCAAAGCAAAGATGATATCGAGGCGGCAAAGAGGAGGCGACGCAGGCGTATTTTTCATACGTCGAGGAGCCGACGATGCAGCCAACAAAGATAGCGCTTTGCTTTGAAGCCGGAGCTACAGGACCTTCATGACGAGCAAGGTAATGTCGTCAAACTGCGGCTCCTGACCGGCAAAGTCCACCACATCGTCCTCGACCTTGCCGATGATCTCCCGGGCCGACAGATGCCGATACTTCTTGACCGCCTCCATCAACCTTTTTTCACCATAGGCCTCCTCAAGGTGGTTGATCGCTTCCGTTACCCCGTCGGTGTAGCAAACGAGCAGATCCCCTGCGACAAGATCAACTTCGGCCTCCTGCAAATCGATGAAATGGACGACGCCCAAGGCAATGCCCCGCGTCCTCAGGACGGTGATCTCCTCTGAGCCGCGTTTAAGTATAAATGGCGGGTTGTGGCCGGCATTTACATAGCTCAACTTTCTTTCTTTCACATTCAGGATGGCATAGAACAGGGTGACAAACATTCCCGACGTGGAATCCCGACAAATCAGTTCGTTCGCCTGTTTAATGGCCATTGCCGCCGAAGGGTTGTCCGTGGCACTGGCCCGGACAATGGTCCTGGACAGTCCCATGAATATGGCCGCCGGCATACCTTTCCCGGATACATCGGCAATCACCAGCCCCCAGGTATCGAGAGCTACGGGAATATAATCATAAAAATCCCCTCCTACCTCCCGGGCAGGGAGGTTGCTGGCAGCAAGGTCAATCCCCCCGATATATGGCGCGTGCTGGGGGAGAAGACGCAATTGGATCCCCCGGGCGATTTCCAGTTCTCTTTGCAGACGTTCCTTCTCCGCCGTCGTGCATTTAAGATCCTCCATATGCCACTTGAGATCCCGGGCCATCTTATTGAAGGAATCGGCCAACTCTTCGAGTTCGTCTCCCGTTTTTACTTCGACGGTATGTTCCATTTCCACCCGACCGATAGCTTTGGCCCCCTTGATCAGGGCCACAATCGGATTGGTTACCATCCGGGAAAGCCAAAAGGAAATGGCGGCAACGATGAGCAACATGGCCGCCATGATCATCATGAAACTGTAACGTATGCTGTCTATGCCCTTATTGATTTCATCGCGGATCTTCGCCGTCGCCGTGGCGATGCGCTGCTTGGTTTCCTCGGCAGGGCGGGAAAATTCGTCGATATAGGTCGTCGCCGCCACCCGGTATGGCGTTCCCTTGATGGGGGCAATGTACATGAACTTCCGGCGGATGACACGATCCGAATCCTGCCAGTTGTAATATCCCCCGGTGGAAGAACCGTCCAGGGCCTGCTCAAAGAGGGCCCAGAAGCCCGGCAGCATATCTTTCCAGTTGTGCATGTCGTAATTGACCAGTTCCTGGTTGGGATGAAAGCGCATGACTCCCTTCCGGTCAAAAACGATGGTATAGCCCGTATCACCTACGGACTGGACGGCAATCTTTTGGAATTCCTTGTCCCCCTGAAATTTTTCAATGGACACACCGGGGTGGTGACGAAGAAAAATCTGACATTGGAGGGCGACGTCGATCGCCTTCTGACGGATCATGCCGGCGCCTAAGTTCTCCAACGCCTGGGCGCTGTCCGTTGAAGCGCTGTCGCCGATAGCGGTGCTGGCCTTTACAGTATAACGGCTTACCTCCTCAATATCCCGTTGGGCGATATAACCAAACAAAACCAGGGGAACGAGGGAAATTCCCAGGAGCACCAGGAGCATCTTGGTCCGGATACGGAATCTGGGATCTTTTACATGCGCAGTTTCTGCCATTGAATGTCCTGATCGAGTCGGTAATATACATGCCTGCGGGCGTCCGGGGATTTCTTGAGGACAAAATCCGTTACCACATAACCACGGGCTAAATAATGCATGAACAAGGCCCGGCATTTGTCCCGCAGCAACTGAGCCCGAACTCGGTCTGTCCTGAGGAGACGATCCTGATTATAGGGAATTTCGATAAAAATAGGGCTTTCATTCGATTGAAAAAGCCATTTCTCGCCATGCTTTTCCAGACCATCCTCCCCGATTTCGATCTCATTGATCGCATTCTCGGAAGTGATGATTGCCGGGTCCAGTTCCGGTATCTTTCCCTCTTCCATGCGCTCCCGGACCCGATCCGATCCGATCAGCCATTCAATAATAAACCGGTCTGTTGATATCCCTTTGTTGAATTGATCATTGGTAAAAACAGCGCTGTAATAGTTGAATCCGATTTCACGGACAAGCCCGCCCATTTTCCGCAAATAGATATAGCCGTTGCGGGACTGCAAAGGGTCAAATGTCCAGCGAATCCGGGGGATATTCCGTTCCTTGGCAGTTTCGTAAAGAACTGCCACCAGGGCTTCACCAACATTCTTGTCCTGGTAACGGTCATCAACGCCCATCCGGGCGCCATACCAGAAAGGACCGTTATGGTCGAAATCGGCAAAGAGGGCGGCAAAGCCAATGGGACGGTCCCCTTCATACCAGGGATCCTCCTTGATCATGGCCTCTCTTTCCTGCGGGGAATAGACCCCCTCATCGAAGGCCGTCAAAATAAGGCCGTTGGTCAGATAAGCCAACTCGAAATAGAGCATCGGGGCGTTGACTTCCCGGTAGCCTTCCTTCTTCCAGACCCGCTTTTCCAGTTCCACGACATCATTGAGCACCGTGGCGCGCAAATACCTCTCCACCCGGATATTCGATTTTCTGATGCTATCGGTCATTGGCCCCTACTCCTTTGAAAGCATTGAAAATATCGTTACTTTACGGCGAGATTCAACGCTCTCTCCTTAAGCCCCGGCATGCATGTCCTGGTTCGACCTTGAAAAACATCCGTTGTTTCGGCTGATGAACAACGTCAGGACGTTCTTGTCCCCCTCACGGCGGTAGAGCAATTCGTCAACCATGCGCTGTATAAAAAAAACCCCCAGACCGCCCATCTTGCGGTCCTTAATGCTGCAATGGAGATCAGGTTTGGGAAGGGTAAGAACATCAAAAGGAACACCGCTGTCAAGAATTTCGATGACAAAGCGTTGATCATCGGCAATACCACAGCGCAACTCTATATCTCCTGTTTGTCCCTCATAGGCATAACGGATAATATTCACCAGGGCCTCTTCAACGGCAAGTTGGACCCGCGGTATTTGCTCGGCGGTCATCTCATGCTGCTTCAAACACATGGATAGGGATTGGATGAAGTTTCCAAGGTTATCCATCTTGGCAGGCAGGATAATGTGTAGCTGTGACATGTACGTTGACCGTTATATGGACGCCTTGGCAGCGTCGAGGTTGTCAAATATGGTGAATATGGAAGAAAAGCCTGATATTTCGAATACTTCCTTCACTGCCCCGTTCAAATCGCTCAGGAGAACCGTCCCGCTGATCATTTCCAGCCTTTTTGCCAGGGCCAGAACGCTCTGGAGTCCGGCGCTGCTGATGTATTCGAGGGTTTTAAAATCGATGAGGATCCGAGTTTCCCCCTGTTCTATGAAGTCGTCCACGGTTTTGTCGAACTGCGGGGCCGAAACGGCATCCATTCTTCCCGTCAAAGCAATGATGACGGCCTGCCCTTCCTTTTTGGCGTCAATCTCCATACCATCCTCCCGAGGATCCCGTTGTCATTATAAAACTTTTATGAAAAGTAACATAGATTCCAATGGATGGTCAAGACATTGTTGTGAAGGATATAGCCATGGCAAGACCTTTGAAAAATGGCTTCGCCGCAGCTCAAAAATCTTTTTCGCTTCTGATTTATATGAAAATCCCCCCTCCCCCCTTTATCAAAGGGGGGTAAGGGGGGATTTTCATGCTTCGTTGTGCCCACTTCGGGCATGGGTGTTAGTTGGCATATAAATATGATTAAATACGGGATGTTAAATTCAATCACGGAACGGCGAAAAACATTTGATTCGCTGCTTGCGAACCATTTTTCCACGGTTATGCAAGCTCTCATGGTTCTATATCGGCTTGACAGGCGGTCAGCGTGGTTCTATAGAAACCACGTCATCAAATCCAATGGAGGCCAAGATATGAAACTTCAGGAAATGTTTAAACTCAATGGTAAAGTAGCTATCGTGACCGGCGGCGGCCGGGGAATCGGCAAGTTTATCGCATCAGGCCTTGCGGAGGCGGGGGCGGATGTAGTTGTCACTTCGAGAAAGATGAAAAATCTGGAGGCCACGGCGCTGGAACTGGAAAAGGACTACGGCATTCGCGCCCTTGCCGTCGCCTGCGACCTGGCCAAAGAAGGAGACATCGAACAAATGGTCAACACGGCCATGGAAAAGTTCGGCCGCATCGATATTCTCGTGAACAATGCCGGCGCCACCTGGGGCGCCCCGACCCTGGATTTTCCCCTGGACAGATGGGACCAGCTCTTCAATATCAACGTGCGGGGGGTGTGGATTCTGACTCAGAAGGTTGCCAACATAATGAAAAATCAGGGCAAGGGGTCAATAATAAACATTTCTTCGATCATGGGATTCCGTGGTTCCGAAGAAGCCGTCCATCCCGCCGTTCCCTACAACTCCACCAAGGCCGCCATCAATGTCCTGACCATGAATCTCGCCGTGAAACTGGCCCCCTATCATATCCGGGTAAACGCCATTGCTCCCGGATTTTTCAGGACCGACATGATGGCCTATATCGAGAAACCGGAGTTCAAGGCCGCCTATGAGGCTACCCTCAACATGATCCCCCTCCACAGAGTCGGAGACATGAACGACATGAAGGGGGTCGCCGTCTTTCTGGCCTCAGACGCCTCTGCATACGTGACCGGCCACGTCCTCGTAAACGACGGGGGGTATCTGGCCAAGTAATAAGAGGGGGTCAGGTCTTGAATTTTAGCGTTTTATCCAAAAAACGCTAAAATTCAAGACCTGACCCCCATTTCAATTACTGGAACTTGACTTGGGGAACGGCTTTTGCCGCTGCCGGGGCTTCAAAGAAAGCCGCCTTATTGAAACCGAACATCCCGGCCAGGAGATTGGCGGGGAAACTCCGGATGGCCACATTATAGACCTGAACCGCGTCGTTGTATCGTTTGCGTTCCACGGCGATGCGGTTTTCCGTTCCCGCCAGTTCATCCTGCAACCGGAGGAAGTTCTGGTTGGACTTCAAATCTGGGTATTTTTCCACGACAACCAGCAAGCGGCTTAAGGCCCCGGAAAGCTCGTTATTGGCATTGATCTTATCGGGTACGGTATTCGCTCCCCCTACCTTGGCCCGGGCATTGGTCACTTCCACCAGAACATCCTTTTCCTGCTTGGCATAACCCTTGACCGTCTCGACAAGGTTCGGAATCAGATCGAACCGCCGCTGCAACTGATTTTCTACCTGGGCCCATGAACTCTTCACGCCTTCATCGAGGGATACAAATTGATTATAGGTCCCCCGAAAGAAACCATAAAGCGATATCGCCAGCAGCAAAATGCCGACCAGCACCCCGACAAGAATCATCTTTCCCTTGGACATATCCTAACCTCCTTTATTATATTATATTTTAAGTTCATTAATTATGACGTCTTCATCTCATCGACGCGCCGGCATAGTTGATCGATCTCTTTTACATAATCCTTGAATATATCCATCAGCTCAGCTCTGGAAAATTTATCCACCCCCTCGCGGATGGCCATGCATTTCATGAAAACCGCCCCATCCACACCCACCGCCTGGGCGGCCGCCGTTATAATGTCACGCCGCTCCCGGGGGATATTGCGACCCAAAAGATACAACAGGGCCTTGAAGGATGAAAGAAAGGCGGTCAGAGACACCCGGATAAGCTCCCGGAGGGGCTTTTCCTTCCCCTCCGTCTCGAGGAAGCGCTTGCGGAGGTTAATGATCTTGCCCTTGAGTTCCCGTTCGACCTGCAGGCGCAGATGCCCGGGATGGATCTCGATCCCCGCGAAAACGTCTTTTCCGTAAACCAGGTGATGATTAAGCTCCATATCGAGAAACTCGATGGGATAGGCATCCAGGGAGGAGCAGATATAATCCTTCGTCATGAAAAGAGGAATAGCGACCCGGCTTTTCCGCCAGCGCGTCACCGTATCCATTGCCTTTTCCAGATCGCCCATCCCCTTGTCCGTCAATACCACCAGGAAATTCAGATCCGACTTTCCGGGAACATAATGCCCGGAAGCGCCGCTGCCATAAAGAATGATCGACAACAGATTGTCCCCGAAAATATTCCGATAATCTTCCGTAATTTGCGAAAATATTTTTTCCGGTTCCTCAGGCGCTTTGCCCATTCTCCACCCCCTTAAAAGTCTCCCCCGGCCCCGCCGCCGCCGCTATCGCCGCCGCCAAAACCACCAAAACCTCCGCCGCCGAAGCTTCCGAACCCGCCACTGTCACTTCCACCTCTGCCGCCTCCTCCCATATTCATCAAAATCAGCCACGGCAGGATCTCCCTGCCCTGCCTCGTTCCCAGGAGGAGCCCAAGGGCGACAATGATAATCAAGATTGTCCAGATGTTCAAGCCGCCCTTTTGGGCCGCCTTTGTACGGCGCGGCTGTTCGACGGCCGGGTTTCCCGTCAAAGTCACGCCCGCGTCTTTAGCCACCACGGAGGCAATGGCGATCATCCCGTTGGCCATACCTTTTCCGTACTCATTCTGCCGGAAAAAGGGAAGCATGTATTTATCCCTGATTTCCCCGACCAGTCCGTCCGGCAGGATGCCTTCGACGCCATAGCCGGTCTCGATGCGCATCTTCCGTTCCTTGACGGTCAGAAACATCAGGACGCCTTTATTTTCGCCCTTTTTCCCGATCCCCCAGGCCCGATAAAGGCGATTGACATAATCGTTTATTTCTTCGTTTTCCCCCAGGGTGGCCACCGTGGCGACAACAATCGCCGTCCCCGTCTTCTGCCAGACCTCCTGGGCCAGTTTTTCCATCTGATCTTTATACTCCGGCGCGATGACCCCGGCAAAATCATTCACCGCCCCCGTCGGCTTGGGAAAAGAATCTTTGCCCCAGGCCGCGCCGCAACACAGAATAATCCCCAGCCCCAGCAGGGCCGCCGCGAATATTGCCTTTAGTTTTTTCGAAGTAAAGATCATTTCCTGTGCTTCCATTTCTCAAGATCCCATCGCAAGATACACTATCTTAAGCACGGAGAAAAGAAATATCAACCATCGGCGTCATTTTCCTGTCTCCGGCGCCCTCTGGATAATGACAAAGGACAATCGGTTACAACTATTTAAATATTGGGCATGTTGTTTACATAGAGCATGTGGAATTACCTGTCAATACCTATTGACATTCCTTAAATTTATCCTTATAAGTATTAACCAAATATGAGGAGGCGTGCGAATGGCCACAACTTATCTCAAAGGGCGTATTTACAAACTCGATGTCAACTTATTGCAAGTGGATCTTCAGCAACCCCGGAAGTATCTGGATCCGGTGGCCCTTAACGAACTGGCCGCCTCCATCCAGAAACACGGCGTCCTGCAGCCGATCCTGTTTCGCCAGGAAGAACTGACCCTCTTTGTCGTCGCCGGCGAGCGCCGCCTCGAGGCGACGAAACAGGTCGGCCTCCCCACGATTCCCAGCCTTTATGTCGATGGGAAATACCGGGAAATTTCCCTGATCGAAAATATGCTCCGGGAAAACCTGACCCCCGTGGAGGAAGCGGAAGGGATGAAACTCCTCATGACCGAGGAGGGCTACAACCAGAATCAGCTCGCCGACATGCTCGGCAAGACCCAGTCATCCGTCTCCAAGACCCTGACGATTACCAACCTTCCCGAGGATATCCTGAACCAGGTGCGTTCGAATCCGAACATCCCGAAAACGATGCTCATGGAGGCCGGCAGCGCCAAGACGGAAAAGGGCATGCGCTCCATTTTCGAGCGCTACATGGCGCAAGAGGCCAAAAAAAGCGCCGACCCGACCCCGGCCAAACCCAGGGTTTCCACTGAGACAGCCATAATCAACCAGGCGGTCGCCCTCAACGGCAAGCTGGCAGAGCTCGAGCCCGAAAGCTGGAGCGAAGAAAACCGGAATGATCTGGCGGGGGCCCTTCAGGACGTCCGGCGGACGGCAGCCGGTATCCTCCAGACCCTGGGCGTAGAGGCCATTGAAGATGATGAGCCGCCTCCGGAGAACAGCCCTTCGCGGAACCTCACCTGAGGAAAACAATTCGTTGGACCTTGCCTGAGATGGTTCGCTACCGGTTTACGGCCTACCGCGATGTTCGACGACTTGCTCGAAACGGTTCGCGACGATGAGTCGGCGACAGTCCACAACGACGCAGTTTGACCATAAAATGTGACTTCCGGAAAATATTGCAGAATCACATTTTTTCGGGGGCTGTCAAAACAACATTTTTTCGAACTTTCGTCAATTCGTCAATTCTATCATATATTTAACTTGTATGAATTATTCATATTTTTTTTGGGAGGGCAAATCAGGCGTCATTATTTTCTTATTTTATGGTTTTTTGTCGCTGAAAAAATAGAGTTATGAAAAAAGAGCTCGTTCCTTGGCGAGGTAAAGGCATTCGCAAAACGCTGCACAATAACGAGTGGTGGTTTGTGGTTGAAGATTTGGTGTTGGCGTTTACTGATTCGAGAAATCCGCAGCAGTATGTTCATTTCTTAAAGCTGCAAGAATCGGAACTCGGCAAAGGGTGGGGGCAAATTGCCACCCCCCTTTCGATAGTAACCCCCGGCGAGCATAAGGAGTTAAAGGGCTGAAACGGGAGAACCTGCGGGACCACATGAATAACCTGGAGTTGATCTTCTCGATGCTCGGCGAAGCGGCAACCACGGAAATAACCAGAGCCGATGATGCTAATGGCTTCGCAGAAAGCTGCACCGCCGCCCGGAAAGGCGGCGAGGTTGCCGGTGTAGCGCGAAAAGACCTGGAAAAGAAAACCGGCAAGCGCGTCGTCTCACCGGAAAATTACCTTGAGGAACCTGAGAGCCGGAAACGACTGAAATCGCACTAATAACCAGGAGGCATTCAAATGGCCAATCAGGCCCAGAAAACCGAGCACTCCGGTCCAAAGAAAGGTTCGGGCGCCTACTGGGGCCGGAAGAAAGTAGCCAAAAAAGAATCCAATCGGGTGCGTCGCGAAACGGACAAAAAGGAGGCGAATCCGGTTATTACGGAGAGTGTGGAAAGTGATCCCCATATGCATATCAATCATATTTTCGAAGAGGGGGAACTGATGGCCGATTCAGTTATTAAGGACTTCTTAACAACTGAGGCAGATGGCAAGAACTATCAAAGCAAACGTCCAGAAATGATGAACTCCTTTGACTTCCACCATTACAAAGAAGTATAGTTTTAAAAAAGCGATACGTAATAAAGAAGCAACGAAAGGTCAATGAAATGAAACTTACCGATGTTTTAACTTTCATAAAAACCACACCGTCTTTGAGCCTCTTCCCTGCAAAAATCATCAAAGCAGTGGAAACTGGTTTATTAGAGAAAAACGGCAAGTATTATCTAAAGTGCCCGGTACGCGGAAAGGATATTCAGGTCAAGCCTGAGGAGATTATCCGTCAGTTGTGGATTCACCATCTCATCCTCGATTATGGCTATCCTCTCACCCGTATTGCCGTCGAATATCCAATAACATTTGGAAGAGACACATCAAAAAGGGCCGATATCGTCTTATTTGATGCCGACAGGCCGACAGTTCCCTACCTTATCGTGGAAGTTAAACAGACCACATCCAAAGGCGGAAAAGAACAGCTCAAGTCATATACCCATGCGACCGGGGCGCCTCTTGCCCTCTGGAGTAATGGGACGCAGGTCATCGTCTGGCATCGAAAGAATCCCAATTACTTTGTTGAAATTCCTGACATTCCCACGAGTTCCCAGCTTATCGACGATATTATCGGACAGCCCTGGACCATCCATACCCTTATTGAAAAAGAACAGGAGCGTGAAAAAGAAGGCTTCCGCGCCAGGTCGCTGCGTCAGCTTATTGAAGACATGGAGGACGAAGTTCTCGCCAACGCCGGCGTGGATGTGTTTGAGGAGGTCTTCAAGCTTATCTTTACCAAGCTCTATGATGAGTTGGCCTGTTATCGGGGCCACTACAAACATCTACGCTTTCGTAACGCCAATACCGCTGCTCAGCTCAAAGTGAACATCCAGAATCTGTTTGATGATGCGAAGCGGGAATGGGAGGGTGTTTTCCTCGCCGATGAGAAAATAAAACTCACACCGGATCATCTCCAGGTCTGCGTTGGTTCCCTCGAAGAGTGGAAGCTCTTTAATTCCAATCTTGACGTCATTGACGACGCCTTTGAATATCTGGTTACTAAATCGGCCAAAGGGGAAAAGGGTCAATATTTCACGCCCCGTTGGGTTATTGATATGTGCGTAAAGATGCTCAACCCCAAGGAGGATGAAACCCTCATTGACCCCGCCTGTGGTTCTGCCGGTTTTACCGTCCACAGTATTTTTCATGTCTGGCGGCAAATTCTGGAGGATGAAGGAATTGCGGCATCCCACCTTTTTACAATGGAAGAAAAGCCGCAGCGCTGTAAGGACTATGTCCGCAATAAGGTCTTCGCCATTGATTTTGATGAGAAAAGCGTCCGCGTTGCCCGCTGCTTGAATCTCATCGCCGGTGACGGCCAGACTAATGTGCTCCACATGAATACCCTGGATTGGCGCAAATGGGATGAGACGGTTAAACAACAGGATTGGATAGACACCTACAACGAGGGATGGAAAAAGCTTCGCAAGCTGCATTCATCCAAAGACGACTACCGGGCCTTTCAATGCGATGTTTTAATGGCAAACCCGCCCTTCGCAGGAGACATCAAGCAGACTGACATGCTGGCCCCTTACGAACTCGCCCATAAGCTCAACAAAGACGGCTCCCTCGGGAAACTGGAAAATGCCGTTGGCCGAGACCTTCTTTTTATTGAGCGCAATCTCGATTTTCTCAAGCCCGGTGGGCGCATGGCAATTGTCCTGCCCCAAGGCCGCTTCAACAATGCCGGCGATAAAAGGGTGCGTGAGTTTATCGCGGAAAAATGTCGCATCCTGGCCGTGGTCGGGCTGCATCCCAGCACCTTCAAGCCCCACACGGGCACAAAGACAAGTGTCCTCTTTGTCCAGAAGTGGAACGACGACCCCGCTACCGGTCCCCTTTGCCCCCGCGTACCCGACTATAATATCTTCTTTGCGACCCAGAAACTACCTTCCAAGGATTCGTCGGGGGACAAGATTTTTGTAACCAGACCGATGGTTTCCATTTTCGAGACCAATAAAGCAACAGGCGAGATGGCGCTCGTTAAGAATGAAAGGGATGATTTTCTAAAGAAGTATGGCACGTTGAAGAAGGCAACTATTTATAGAATTAAAGAAAGTGGTCAAACAGCAACGATGAATCTGGAAGAGATCGAAGACGAGTTTGGCGGCTTGGACAAAGTCGAAAAACCCCTAAACCTGGTAATGCCGATCGAATCCAAGGAACGTGTCAGGGATGCCCACGGCCACTGGATAGTCCAACATGACCTGTACAATCACGACGGCCTCACCCAGGACGGCATCGCCGAGGCATTTGCCGAATTCGCCAAAAAGGAAGACTTAAGTTTTTTTTGACGAGCCCCTTCGATGAAGCCAAATACAGGGCTTTGTTGAAGGGGCTGGAAGCGGTGGAGATACTTTTATCAGAAGCCCAAACAGATAATGATACCAGGCGACTGGACAATGGGTATTTCACCAAAGATTATCTTAAACTGAAATATTTATCTAAAAGATGGGGGAGTCTTGATGATTACGCAAAACAAGTAGTATGCGGACCTTTTGGGTCCACGATTTTAAATGATTCTTATGTTGAAAATGGAACTCCAATGATCCGCCCCTTCAACATCCGACGTATGGAAACGGATCATGAAAATATTGCATACCTACGTGAGGTTGATATTGCGGAAAAAGGGCTCAAGGTATTTGATCAAGATACTCTTTTGTTTGCTCGTGTTGGTGAAGTCGGTTGTGGAATATTGACATTTGATAGAGCAACAATTAGCCCGAACATTATTGCTGTACAGTTAAAAAATGTTGAATGTAATCCTTACTATGCAGCGGTTTTTTTTAATACACATTATGGACGTCTTCAAATGGAAGGTGCAGTGAAAGCAGTTGCGCAACCTACTATTTCAACGAATAGCATAAGAGATTTGAAGATTCCCAAACCATCCGCGATATTTTCAAAGAAAATAGAAACATTTTTCAAAGAAAGTCTAAAACAGAATATCACAGGATATGACCTTTATAGCAAAGCAGAACAAACCCTCCTCCGCACCCTTGGACTTGAAAACTGGCAACCACCGGAGGCACTGACCTACGAGCGCAAGTCCAGCAATGTTTTCGCTTCCGGTCGGTTTGATGCGGAACATTTTCAACCCAAGTATGATCATCTTTACAGGCAGATAAAAAAATCAGGAATCGAAACAAGAAGTTTGGGGGAAATAATTCTGCCGGTGATGAACGGGTTTGATTGTCGTGATTTTGTCGATGAAGGCACACCTTACATCAGGGTGGGCGATGTTAAAAAGGGCCGCATAGATCTTGACAGCGCATTTCGCATTCCATTAACCGCCGATGAAATAGGAAAAGACATTTCTCTGCAAATAGGGGATGTTCTTTTCACGCGCAAAGGAAGCTTCGGCAACGCGGCGCCGGTTTGGAATGAAACTAAACATGCCGTCATCAGCAGTGAAATTATGCTGCTTCGGTTACGCTCTGAATATAAGGCCAATGTCCTCCCTGAATATCTTGCCCTGTTTTTAAACAGTATAGCCGGAAACATTCAAGCTGAAAAATGGGCGCATGGCGCAGCTTTCTACAGCATTACTCAAGAAGATTTGGGAAGCTTTGTTATTCCTTTGATCTCAAAGTCAGAGCAAGAATCGTTATGTAACTTGATCATGCAATCTGAAGCTGCCCGTAAACAAGCCCACAATCTTTTGGAATCCGCCAAACGCGCTGTCGAAATCGCCATTGAAGAAAACGAAACCGTTGCAATGGCATTCTTAAAACAATCTCAGGGATAACGAAATGAGCGATATCACAGTGTCACACGAATCGTCTCAATGAAGCGTGGTTGTATGCTTAACTCAGAAGGAGGGTAAAGTGGAAACAAACATCGCCGTTTTCCGGGGAAAAGGGATCAGGAAAACCATTCATAGCAATGAATGGTGGTTTTCTATTCCCGATGTTGTGGAAGTGCTCACGGATAGTGCTGATCCAAGGCAGTATATAAAAAAGATGAGACAGCGCGATCCGGAACTAAATTCCAACTGGGGTACAATTTGTACCCCCCTTAAAATTCTTGCACCTGATGGAAAGATGAGGGAAACAAACTGCGCCAACACGGAAGGCATATTCCGCATCATTCAGTCGATTCCTTCCCCCAAGGCAGAACCGTTCAAACGCTGGCTGGCTAAAGTCGGCTACGAGAGGGTGCAAGAGATCGAAGACCCGGAACTGGGAACAAAGCGTGTGCGGGCGCTTTATAAGGCCAAGGGATATTCGGATGGGTGGATCGAAAAAAGGATGCGAGGGATTGCCGTCCGGACCGAGTTGACTGAGGAATGGAAAAACCGTGATGTCGGACAAGAACGGCAGTATGCCATCCTGACCGCGGAAATTTCCAAGGCAACTTTTGGACTGACCCCTTCTGAGTACAAGGATTTGAAAGGGCTGGAGCGGGAAAATCTCCGGGACCACATGACTGATCTGGAATTGATCTTTTCCATGCTCGGCGAGGCCGCTACGACTGAGATTACCCGGACACAAGATGCCCAAGGCTTTGACGAAAATCGCACCGTCGCACGTAAGGGTGGTCGAATTGCCGGAAACGCACGCAAAAAACTGGAAATGGAATCAAAAAAGAAGGTCGTAACCGCAGATAATTATCTTACCGAACCGGAGAGCAGGAAACGGCTGAAATCATGAACAGAAACAAATGATTGAGCGGATGTCCGGAATTTCCAGATACCCGCCATTACCGGAAAATTGAGGAGCGATGTTTTGTATGATGACTTTGAAGAAGTTTGTTGCGGGTCTCGATACAATCCCCATCACGACAGCGTGGTATCTCAACGATATCAGTGAGTCAAAAGGCCGGCAGGATCTTTACGCAAGTCAGTCGCCGCAGCGGCTGAAATCTCTTAAAGAGCATGCCCTCATTGAGAGCGCAGTTTCATCGAATCGCATCGAAGGCATTGAGGTCGATAACAAGCGTATCGGCACGATCATTTTTGGTAAATCCCTTCTTCACGACAGGTCGGAGGAAGAGGTGCGCGGCTACCGGGAAGCACTTAATCTCATCCATGAAAAGGGGTTAGAGACACCGCTTGCGGAAGACGCCATAAGGGAACTTCACCGCCTGACCCGCGGTGAAATATGGGATGCCGGTAAATTCAAAGAAAGAGACAGTGAGATCATCGAAAAGCGCCCGGATGGTACATCCAGCATCAGGTTCCGGACCGTCCCGGCTGGTGAAACGCCTTCCTGCATTACAGAACTGATTAATTCATGGCACGAATGCCTCAGAGAAACAAAGATTCCGCCCATGATCGCACTGGCGGCATTCAATCTTGATTTTCTGTGCATCCATCCCTTCCGCGATGGAAACGGCCGGGTCTCCCGGTTGCTGATGCTTCTCATGTGCTATCATCTGGGAATCGAAGTCGGCAGATATATCAGCATCGAACGTCTTATCGAGCAGAACAAGGAAAGATACTACGAAACACTGAAGCTGAGCTCGGAAGGCTGGCACGAAGGCAAACACGACCCCTGGCATTACATCAATTTTGTCTGTTTCATCCTCAAAAGCGCTTACAGAGAATTTGAAAACCGTATGGGCGTTATCAGCTCAGGCCGGGGCGAGAAAACAGCTTGGGTGAGGGACGTCATTGAGCAACTTCCCGAATCATTCGCCGTGGGAGATGTTGTCCGGGCCTGTTCGGGCGTAAGTCGTCCGATGATCCGAGTTATACTTGATGCACTTCGGCGGGAAGGTAAAATAGAAGTTCTGGGAACTGGTCGCGGGGCAAAATGGAGGAAACGCGATAATAGCCAATAAACGTGATAATAACGCTCATCCGCGGGCGTGTGCATAAAACAAGAAAGATGTCGACATTTTGTCGACATCTTTCCACTAGGCGAAACTGCAGCAGACGTAAACCATGTAAACATTTCCCTTCCTGACGAGCATCGGGATTCGCAGTCCTGCCGCTAATCACAATGCATCATATATAATTCATTTTATGCTTGCAATCTGAATATGATTCGTATATGATGCAAACATGCTTATCGAAATTGGCGAACAAATCAAAAAGGCCCGCAAGGCGCGCCGGGTCACCCAAGGCGAGATTGCCAAGGCACTGGGAATGAGCCGCACAACCATTGGGCAGATCGAAAGGGGCGCCATCCAGGAGATTGGCGTGCGCAAGCTGATCCGGATACTGGAGTTTCTTGGACTTGAGTTACGCGTCCGCCCGGCGGGCAGACCGCCTACCTTAGAGGAACTTCGCGCGGAGGATAACTGATGGACGGGGTTATGGAACTGTCGGTATGGGCGGATGATGAGCCGGCCGGACGGCTGTCACGTCAAGAAGACCGGCGCTATGTTTTCAACTACACCACAGAAAGCGTCAATGCGGCGGTGTCGCTGACGATGCCGGTCCGAATGGAAAGCTGGGCGATCCCGGAACTGCACCCGATTTTTCAGATGAATCTGCCGGAGGGGGCATTGCTTGCTGCCATCCGCCAGACGATTGCCAAGTTGATCGGCGATGACGACCTCTCCATCCTGCGGGTGACTGGGGGAAATCAAGTGGGGCGTAACCGTTTTTCTCTGCCTGGAGCCGCCGCACCCGGCTTGGTCGAGAGTCCTGAATCCCTCGAAGAGCTGTTATCCTACCCGGATACAACAGAACTGTTTCACGAACTGATCTCCCGTTATGCAATACGGTCGGGCATTTCAGGTGTGCAGCCCAAGGTCATGCTGGATGCGACCCAGCGGGGAACCATCGCCTCTGCCGGCTATATCGTCAAGTCCTGGGGGACGGATTATCCACAACTTGCGGCAAACGAGTTCTTCTGCATGTCGGCGGCTAAACTTGCCGGCTTGCCGGTTCCGGAGTTTCATCTTTCCGATAACGGCGGTCTGTTTGTCATGAAACGGTTTGATGTGAACCCGGTCGACAACCGGCCTTTGGGATTCGAAGATATGTGCGCCCTCCAAGGGGTGGGGGCTTCCCGGAAATATGGCAGCACCTGCGAAAGGGTGGCGCGCAGCATCAGGGATTTCGTGTCAGATCGTCATCTGATGGCAGCCAGAAAGCAGTTCTTCGCCATGCTGGCACTGTCGGTTATGGTACGAAACGGAGACGCACACCTGAAGAATTTCGGCGTTCTCTATCCATCCCCATCGGAGCAGGTTACTTTGGCCCCGGTGTACGATGTGATAACAACTACGGCCTATGTCCGCCAGGATGTACCGGCACTTTCCCTGGCAGGCGCCAAGAAATGGTGGCCCCGCAAGGTGCTGGAACAGTTCGCCATAACCCACCTGTCGCTGCCGGTCAAAATGATTGGGGAGATTATCGAGGGGGTTGCCGACGCGGTCACGGAGACGCGGCTGCTGATTCCGCATTATATTTCCGATCATCCCGAATTCAGCGAAATCGGCGCATTGATGACGGCCATTTGGGAAGACGGGGTCAGAAGTCTGTCTGATAAGACATTGAGTTAGGGCGCCCCTACCCTTCCCGCTGATGCTTGCTATCTACACAGCCGGATGCTCCGTTTCACAATTTGCGGGACGATATGGCGGAAACGCGATAACAGCCAGTAAACGTGATAATAAATGTGATAATAACTTGCGCTTAAAAAGCGAGTTGTTGAAAAGCTCTGCTAATGAAATAATGAAGGATGTCAGTTCCCCTCTTGACATTACACAAGTGTTTGTGTTAGATTATGTGTGGAGGTGAAATATGGCTACCAACTTGGCAATTGATGACAAACTCATCGTCGAGGCTCAAATCATTGGAGGAGCAAGAACGAAAAAGGCAGCCGTTACGGAGGCGCTAACGGAGTACATCCAAAGAAGAAAACAGATACAGATCACGTCGCTATTTGGAAATGTCGATTACGATCCGGATTACGATTACAAGAAGACCAGGTCGCGACAGTGAAAATACTTGTTGACACCTCCATATGGTCTCTGGCGTTGAGACGATCAGGCACGCTTTCCGAGGAAGACCAATCTCTGGTTTCCGAACTTAATGAACTTATCAGTGAAGTTCGCGTCGCAATAATTGGACCCATTCGACAAGAACTGTTATCCGGTATTTCAAAACAGGAGCAATTTGACGCCCTTAAAGAAAAACTCTTGGCCTTTGATGACATATCGTTGATCGCAGAAGATTATGAAAGGGCAGCAGAATTCTACAACACCTGCCGGAAATCCGGCATCCGGGGATCACAGATCGACTTCTTGATCTGCGCAGTTGCAGCCGGCCGAGAGATGCCAATATTCACGACGGATAATGATTTTCTCCTTTACGCAAAGCACCTGTCAATATCCCTTCATCGATCGTGAGAATAACTGCGGCACAGAGCAGAACTTATCGAACCTGCCCCTTACCGCACCTCAAACAGCCTGCTGTCTTTGCCAAAATTGATGATCAACGGTGTCTGGGGATGGCCGAGCTTGCCGGAAAGCTCCGTGGTCATCTCCTGTGAGTAGATCCCCAGGCTTTTCACCGTCACCGTACCGGTCTTCTCCTTGTCCACCGCCCGGCCGTTTTTCAGTCCCGCAAGCAGGGTATGGGTATACAGACCGTTCCCCTGATAGCCGTCCAGAGCGGTCTGAACGCTGCCCGCCGAGGCATAGACGTGGAGCCCCATCTTTTTGGCGAGGACCGACATCCGGGCGTCATAAAGGCCGCTGACAATGGTATCCACACCGCCGGCATGGCAGGTGTCAAAGATAAACAGTTGCGAAAGCGATCTGATCTTTTTGGACATCTCGACGATCTCGTTGGAGCTGATCAGGCTGGCGCCGCTGTCCAGCCGGCCATCGAAACTGCTGGTCACGATGTAGTACTGGCTCTGCAAGAGCACGCCGTGGGAGGCGTTGAAGAAGATGAAACTGTCTCCGTGTTTCACCTGGGAAGCCAGCTTTTCGATGGTTGCCAGGATGTTCTGTTTGGTTGCCTCCTCATTGACCAGGCTGGTCAGGTGGATGTTGGACGGCTTATAGATGGTTCCGGCCTTGTCTGCCAGTTGGGTGATGAAGTCTTTGGCATCCTTGGCCGCGTATTTCAGGTTGATGGAGGGGTCGCGATACTTGTCGATGCCGACGGCCAGGATATACAGCCGCGGTTCTTCCTGTTTCCTGGTGGAGACGAAACGGGTTGCGCCCATGACGCTCTGCACGGTATTGGGGGCGTTGAAGGCGGTCAGGCCGAGCTCGTTCTCCCCGGCAATCGCTTCCAGCTCCACACACTCGTCAACCTGGTCACCCTTGGGTTGCGCCAGTACGGCGCCGGGAGCCTGCTTTTCCTTCACCGTCAGGGATCGCATGTCCTGGTACACAGCCCTGCTGTTCAACCCCGCCAGCTTGAGGGGCGCCGTTGTGCTCTGGGCCGCAACTTCACGGTAGAAGCCATCGGACTTTATCAACTTGCCGTTCTGGAACAGGCGCACCTCGCCGATGCCGCCGCCGGCGCTCTGGATCTGGTAACATACCTTTAGCTTTGTATCACTGGTCTGGCTGGGGACAGCGGAGAATTTCACCGTAGGAGGAGGATGGTTGATCGCCTCGTCAACCGTAAGGGTGACCAGTCCCGTAATATTCTCGCCTTTGAGCTTTGCCGACACGATATCGGGGCGGTAAAAAACGTCGTAAAACTGATCAATGCCGTAGACCTTGTTGCCCCTGCGGATGTTGAGGTATTCATGACCCCGGGCCGAGGAGTTGTAGTACCCTTCCGGCGTGATGATAATCCATTCGCCATCGGTTAAGCTGATGGCCTGAGTGATTTCCCGGGCAGCAGCGACATCCCAGATCCGGGTTGTACCATCGCCGCTGCCGGTGATGATCCGCTTGCCGTCAGCGGAGAAGACAGCGGAATAGACATATAGCTTGTGGCCTTCAAAGCTCATAACCCGCTTGCCGGCGGCAACGTCCAGGAGTTTCGGTATGCCGTCGAAACCGGCAGTCAGGGCATATGCGCCGTCAGGGGAGAACGCCACCGAGGAGATGGCGATATCCTTCCATATCCATAGCTGCCTGCCGCTCTCGACCTCAAAGAGTTTGGCGGTGTTGTCGCTGCTCCCGGCCAGCACCAGCTTGCCGTCAGGGGAGAACGCCACCGCGTTCACATGGTAGCGAAAATCCTTGAAAACCTTCAGTTCGCGACCAGATCCGATCTCCCACAGCCTGACGGTTTTGTCGTGGCTGCCCGATACGACATATCTGCTATCAGGCGAGAAAGCGACGGACTGGATTTTATCCGTATGGCCGGCAAAGCTTTTTACATCGCCCCCGGTCGCCGCATCCCAGAGCTTGAGATGGTTACCGGGGCCGCCTGATACGATCCGTTTCCCATCCCGGGAAAAGGCTGCCGCCCCCTGCCCCGCAAGCTGCCGCAGTTCTCTGCCGGTTTCCACTTCCCGCAGCGTCAGCGGCCCTTCAAGCCGGCAGTCCAGCATGGACCTGCCATCCGGCGCAAAGGCGAGGGAAGAAACGATCCCCTTGGTTCCCTGAAATCTCCAGAGCCGCTTACCGGTGATGCTATCCCAAAGATTGATGACGCCATCAAAGTTACCGGACAGCACCTGCCCGCCGTTGGGGGCAACGGCAACCTTGCTGACCCAGTTTACTTTGCCCTCCAGCTTGCGCAATTCCTTCCCGGTGGCGAGATCCCACAGGGACATATTCCGGCTGCCCGCAAGAAGGTATTTCCCGTCTTGCGAGAAGGCAACGGAGAAGACCGAAACCTCGCCGGCAGACAGGGTTTTTGCCGCCCTGCCCCTGGCAAGATCCCATACCTTGACAGTCCGGTCCCAGCTCCCTGATGCGGCAGTCAGCCCATCCGGTGAAAAAGCCACCGCAAGGACCTCACGCGTATGTCCCGGCAGTATAGCAATCTCCCTGCCGGACTCGACCTCCCAGTACCGGACGGTCTTGTCCTTGCCGCCGGCGGAGAGCAGATACTTTCCATTCGGTGAAAACACCACGGCATTTATCGCGGCGCCATGACCGGCAAAGGTCCGAACCTCCTTGCCCGTAGCAACATCCCAGAGCTTGATGGTTTTATCCCAGCTTGCAGACGCCAGCAGTCTGCCGTCAGGTGAGAAAGCCAGTGACCGGACCGTGGCGGTATGTCCGGAAATTTGAGCAACCTCCCTGCCCGTACTCGCCGACCAGATCCGGATGATGTTGTCCATGCCGCCTGAGGCGATATGCTGCCCATCGGGAGCAAAAACCGCCGTAAAGACTTTGGCATGCCCAGAGAGCGTCCTGACAGGCTTCCCGGTATCCACATCCCAAATAATGATCTTGTTGTCCATACCGCAGGAAAGCAGATAGCGTTCATCCGGGGAGAAAACAGCCGAACTGACAAAGGCCGTATGTCCGCTAAAGGTACGGATCTCCCTTCCCATGCCAACATCCCAGAGCTTGACCGCTTTGTCCCCGGCAGACAAGGCATAGGCGCCATCTTTGGAGAAGGCCACGGACTGCACCCCTGAGTGTCCGAGCTGTACGAATATCTCCGGCTTTTCCGCGGCAAACACAGAAGATGAACATATAAATAGTAGTAAAATAATTCCCAGACCAATCGCTAAAGAATAAAATAAACTCCGAGAACTTTGCATAACCGCAGAAAAATGGTTCGTAAGCGGCGAATCAAATGTTTTTCGCCGTTCCAAGTAAGGAGGCGGCATTCACAAGCCGGGATGTCTTATCATGAGCTACTTTTTCTCACAAGGTGGACCGCAGGAGCTTGGCTTTCATCAACGTCTCCACCGTTGAGTGGGCGGCAGGGTAAGCTCCCGGTAACATTTCATACCTATCGCCTGGGCTGGTCGTCCCCACCCAGACCTGCCGGGCGTTTTTAATATCCCAAAGGCTGATTTCATATCTCATCATGCCGGGAGGAACGGGCGTTGATTTATCCGCTTTTGAGAGTATCTCGAACATGTTATCCGGACCAGGAATGGGTGTTGCCACCCAGGCCTTTTGCCATTGCAAAGTATCTTTATCGGCGGCATCTTTGACCTCTATGGTAATGGCGCCGTCAAAATTTCCATTCTGGAGCACCTTCTCAACAAGAGATCTGTCTCGCAAAGAATCGATACCGGGCAGATCGATGGTGCCGATGACCGTATTCACGCCATGGCCAACTAGCTGATCCATAAAGGCATTCTCGAAGGATATCCGTTGTGATGAATTGTTTGTAAGTCCGATAACGATAATCTTCTGAAACGCGGGGCCGGAATATGCGGCATCCTTCCTGGTTCCGGCCAAAGATTCATGGGAATTATCCATGATGTCTCGCACAATGATACCGCACGCGGTTGTCATATTACAGATGACAACGATAACCAATAGGGAAGCAAAACGCCCCCATGCCGATCTTTTTTTCATTCCCTTCGCCTGTCCCTTTCGTTTGTATCCATTCAAGATTGTCCCCACTCAAGCCCCCGGATGTAACTGATCCGGATATTTTCTATAATATTAAGATAGTTGGTTAACACTTACATTATCTTGAAGATGACGTCAATCAAGGTATTCGAAATTTACTACCCTCTTGACACCCGTCTCTTTATTGCCTATGGTCGCATCGTATAACAAGGAGGGGAAATCACCATGGAAAAAGAGGGCAGTCTCACTCTTGCTGAATTTTTACAACCAACCGGATTTATTGACAGCAATTCACCAGCGGTCATCGCTTTTGCCAACAGGGCGGCGGGGGCAACTTCTCAAAAAGAAAAGGCTATTCGACTTTATAATGCCGTCCGGGACGAGATTCAGTACGACCCTTACCGGATCGAGTTTACCCCCGAGGCCTTCCGGGCCGGCGTGATCATCGGCAAGGGCTATGGCTACTGCGTCGCCAAGGCCATCGTCCTGGCTGCGGTGGGGAGGGCGGCAGGCATCCCCAGCCGCCTGTGCTTAGCCGACGTCCGCAATCACCTGACAACGGAACGGCTGAAAAAGGTCATGAAGACCGATCTTTTCATCTATCACGGCTATACGGAATTTTATCTCAACGGCCGCTGGCTCAAGGTCACCCCGACCTTCAACCGCTCCCTCTGCGAACGCTTCCACGTCAAGCCCCTCGAATTCGACGGGGAAAATGACGCCATTTTTCATCCCTATGACATGGAAGGACGGCGGCACATGGAATATGTTACGGATCATGGCTACTTTGCCGACGTGCCATATGAAAAGATCATCGAGATGTTCGAGACCCATTACGGGGGCTATTTTCAGAAAGACAAAAAGGACGCCGCCGGGGACTTTGAGCGGGAAGCGGAAAACGACCGGCGGTCATGAAGAAAGGAAGCAACGAAAAAAAGGCGCGTTGATTATGAAAAAGATAAAAATGTAGGGTGGAACAAGCGTAGCGGTTCCACCAATAATATGCATTATTTTGGTGGATGCGCTTCGCTTCATCCACCCTACTTCTAACCTTCCCCTTGAAGGGGATGAAAATTGCTTAACTTTTTGCGAATCCGTCAACCATAGCAAGCAACGAAAATTTGGAGTATTGGGTATGAAGAAGAAAATGTTGGGATTAATGGCATTTTGTGTGTTTATTTTTGCCCTGGCCGCGCCGGGGATGGCGGCTTACAAGGCGGAATACCGGATGAGCGTCGTGGTCGAGCCGACCAGCCCCTGGGGACAGGGGGCCCAGATGTTCGCCGATCTGGTAAAAAAGCGGACGGATGGACGAATTGTGATCAAACCTTACTTCCGCGGCGAGCTCTTTGCGGGGAAACAGACCAATGAGTTCCTGCTCCTCCGGCAGGGGGCCGCCGATTTTGCCGTGGGCTCTACTATCAACTGGTCCCCAATGGTCAAAGAGTTGAACCTGTTTTCCCTCCCTTTCCTGTTCCACAATGAATATCAAGCCGTTGACGCCCTGGAAACCGGCAAGGTCGGGAAAAAGATCTTTAATATTCTTAATGATAAAGGCGTTGTCGCCCTGGCCTGGGGGGAAAACGGCTTCCGGGAAATCACCAACAGCAAGCGGGCGATTCACTCCCCGGAAGACCTGCAGGGCCTCAAGATCCGCGTCGTCGGGGCGCCAATATTCATGGACATCTTCAAGTCCCTGGGGGCCGATCCAGTGGCCATGAACTGGGGTGAGGCTCTGAGCGCTCTCCAGGCGGGAACGGTGGACGGCCAGGAAAATCCCGTCGCCTCCATCACGATCCCTTACCGTCTCTGGGAAGCAAACAAATACATCACCTTCTGGCACTACGTGATTGATCCGCTGATCTTTGGGGCCAGCAAGGAAACATGGGACGCCTTAGACAGGAAAGACCGGGAGATCATCACTAAAGCCGCCCGGGAAGCGGCAAACTGGCAGAAAAAGGCGGCTCGGGAAGGACTCACGGGAAGGACCACCGCTCTGGACATCCTGAGAAAGAACGGCATGGAGGTGACACAACTGACGCCGGAGCAGTTCCAGGCCTTCAAGGTCAAGACAAAACCGGTTTACGATAAATGGGCAGGCGAAATCGGTACAGATCTCGTCCAGGCGGCGGAAAGGACCGTAGCGACGAAGGAAGTGAAAAAGGCCGGGAAGGATAAAAAGATAAACCGGTGATAACCGCTTATCTCCCTCCCCTTAAAGGGGAGGGTTGGGGTGGGGATGGGGTTCGAGGTTTGAAATGAGGATTTACTTCCAGTCGATGGTGTGCGTTTTCAGAAGAAATTCCTTGAATTCTTCCCGAGTGGTCTCCTTGATGTCGGCGATATGCACGATAATCGCCCGGTTGCAAAAGGCGAAGCCATCGTCAATAGCTTCAGGCTCGTCGTCTTCATCGCAGAAATGCCTGATGAACTCCTGAGCTACCTTTCTGGCCTCCTTGATATCTTTGGCCGTCACAAAATAATGGTGGCGGCGGATCTCCTCGTCTTCTTTTTCGGTAATTTTCACCCAATAGTCGGTCATTTTCCCTCTCCTGATTCTTGCTTTTCTTTTAATGCCTGCTCCTGATGCGCATTCAGCAATTGATCGATCAGGACCATGAAATATTCATACCCTTAACAAAAAATTACCCTTAAGGCAAACAGATTGAATGATTTTCTATGGAGCCCTCCATAAGACTGACATAAGACTTGACGGAATCAGGATGTCTCCCCTATACTCCATATCGAAAAGTCGTCATGGTCTACTCTAAAAGGCTTTTACCAGGAAGGAATCGCACATGCAATTGAACAAATTTTCCGTCATCATCATTGCCTTGATCTTTATAATCGTCATGGGCTGCGCGGGCATTGATACTGCCAAGAAAACAGGGAAAGATGGGGCTCCTCCTGCCGCCGCCCCGGCCCCTGTTTCTCCTCCCGACATAGCCTCAGCGCCTGCTTCTTCGTCCCCCCCTGTCAAACCAGGGAAATCAGCGGGAGAAGTCACTGGCGGCAGAGAGGAATCGTTTTCCAAAAGCGACTCCCTGAAGAGAGAGGACAAAAGCCACATCATGATGGAGTTAGAGGGACCAGTGAAAAAAAGACCGGAAAAAGCAGCGAAGGCTGCCGGTCCCCCGTCGCCCCGCCTTCCCAGCCCTGCGGCAGCGGCGCCTTCCACCTCGGGATTGAAGGCCGGTTTTGCCGACGACAACAAGCAATTCAATTATTTCGTCTCCTTCTTGCAGAAATATGAAAATCAGGCCCGCCATTATGCCATCCCCATTGAAGAAAGGATCATCCTCAAGGTCCGGGACAAAAATGACAAACCAGTGGCCAACGCCGGGATTGCCATTTATGACGGGCAGCGCCGCCTTTGTGAAGGAAAGAGCTATGCCGATGGAACCTTTCTCTTTTTCCCGTCCGAATACGGCAAGTCTCTTTCCAGTTACCGGGCCGTGATCACTTATCAACAGGCGGATCAGGAGATCGTCATCGACCGGCAGGGTCCCCGGGAGCTGGCGGTGCGCCTTGGCCGGACGCGTTATGTCCCGGAGAACACACCCCTCGATATCCTCTTCATCATGGATACCACCGGCAGTATGGGGGAAGAAATAAGCCGTCTCAAGAACACCATCGAGATCATCAACCTGAACCTGGCCTCCCTCTCCTCAAAACCGAAAATCCGCTTCGGGATGGTACTTTACAAAGATCGGGGCGATGAATACGACACCCGGGTCATTCCCCTGACGGCAGATCTCGAAAAATTCCGCGCTGAATTGAATCAGGTAACGGCAGGCGGCGGGGGCGATAATCCGGAAGATCTCCAGGCCGCCCTTCAGGATAGCATGGAAAAGATCAATTGGAATAAAGACGGCATCCGGTTGTGCTATATCATCACCGACGCCACGGCCCATCTCGATTACGGGCAGAAATACACTTATGTGAACGCCGTCCATGACGCCCGCAAAGAGGGCATCAAGATGTTCACCATCGGCACGGGGGGCCTGGATATTTCGGGCGAATACATCCTCCGGCAGATTTCCCAGTATACTTATGCCAAATATATCTTCCTGACCTACGGGGAGCGGGGGGAAGCGGAGGGGGGGAAAGAGGGAAGCGTCAGCCACCATACGGGGGCCAATTTCCAGACCGACAAGCTGGAAAGCATTATCATCCGATTCACGAAGGAAGAGTTGAGTTACCTGTCCGACCAGCCCCTGACGGATGGAGCAGCCTATTTCCAGGCAATCTCGCGGGACGACGAAAAAGCCGGCGACACCCTCCAGAAACTATTTGAGCAGGCCGTTTCCCAACTCATCGACTACTCGTCCATCCAGATCGCGAAGGGAACGGCGGCCAGCCTCATCCCCTTTTCCCCGGAAAAGCCGGCGACGACCTCAAATGCCGAGTATTTCACCGAACAGATGAGCTTTTCCCTCGGGAAGAACAAGACTTTTAAAATCGTGGAACGCAAGGACATGCAGAAAATTCTTGATGAACTAAAGCTCCAGGGAACGGGAATTGTGGACGACCGGAGCGCCGCCGCCGCCGGTAAGCTCATGGGGGCAAGAATGATCATCACGGGCAAGATTTATCTTTCCCAGGACAACTATGAAATTTTCCTGAAACTGCTCCGCGTGGAAACAGGGGAAGTCCTCGCCGTGAATAAACTGAAGATCGACCGTAAATTGGGGTTGTAAAAGCCGGGCCGGCAGTTGTGATGGTGGAACCGCTCCGCTTGTTCCACCCTACATAATTCTGTGAAGATGTCGTTCATTAGACGGTTACCGTATCCGTAGGGTGGATGAAGGAACCGCATCCACCAACATATTACCGTATAGATAGTGTAAATGATTAGGATTTAAGACCTCTCACGGCATTGTTATTATGGACAATTGACGCATGAGTACATACCGCCGTGCATACCAATCGGGTGGTTACTATTTTTTCACCGTGGTGACGCATGACCGTCGCTCCATCCTGACCCATCCTGATGTTCTCGAACGCCTCCGTGCGGCTTTTCGTCATGTGCGTACAACCCGACCGTTTGCCATTGACGCCATGGTTGTGCTTCCTGATCACCTGCATTGTCTATGGTGTTTGCCGGCGGATGACAACAATTTTTCGATACGCTGGCGGATGATCAAACATTATGTGAGCACTGGGCTTGAAGCGCCACTCAATCAGCGGAAGGAAAAACTTGTCTGGCAACGGCGCTTCTGGGAACATCTGATTCGTGACGAAGAGGACTGGCGCCGACATATGGATTACATCCACTACAACCCGGTTAAACACGGATATGTGCTGCGGGCAGCCGATTGGCCGTATTCTTCATTTTTGCGCGCCGTGAACCAAAATTTGTATCCACCCGATTGGGGCACTAATGAGCCGGAAAACCTAAATCAGATGGAGATGGAATAACGTTGTGATAGGAATTGGTTGGTGGAACCGCTCCGCTTGTTCCACCCTACATAATTCTGTGAAGATGTCGTTCATTAGACGGTTACCGTATCCGTAGAGTGGATGAAGCGAAGCGCATCCACCAACATATGACTAAGCCGGCGACGTTTTGGGAATGGCGACGTCAAGACCCAGGCGCCTGGTTTTTCTCAGGGCCAGGGCCGCAGCGTTCTTGTTTACGAAGGATAAAGGCTCACAGGCCCAGCCTTTTTTCAGGCGCCCCTCTTCACGGATGAGGCAAACCCAGGCATAGGAACCGATGAAGGGGCTCAACAGCCTCGTCTTCCATCCGTAGGTCCGATAAAGGTCCTGCAAGAGCTCATCTATTTTCTGTTTCATTACGTCATTTCCCCGGTACCACTTTTTCATGGCCCAGACAGCGCCGGTGTAGGTGGTCCGTAAGGGCGCCGTGTCCCAGGCGTACCGATCACGTACGCACTTGTCCGGGTGGTTCTGATAGCGCTGCCACCCCTTCAGCATGGTGCGGATGAGGCGATACAGGCTGGGGCCGTTTACCTCGAAATCCTGCTGAAAAGCCTTAAGTAGGATTCCTTCTTCCCTGCCCTCGGTAATGTGCTTATGACGATGGCTGAAGCGGTATTGTCCATGCCGGTCGGCGAGAGGCAACTCCTGCTCGGAGAGGATGTTGCCCTCCTCTGAATGTTCTTTGTAAAGAGGAGTGCCGGGATTGGGGGTGTAGAGCATGAACTGGTGAAAATCGGTATCGTGGGCAATAGCGTAAGATATTATCCGGTCCATGTCCTCGGGCCGGTGCTCTTCGAGGCCGATGATGGAAGAACCCAGAACTCGGATGCCATGATCTTGCAGGGTCCTCACGAGCTTGCGGGTATCGACGCCGTTTAGTTTCCGGTAGGTGCTGCCCTCCCCTTCCAGGCCCATCCACACCCAGTTTAGACCGAGCCTGACGAGTTGTTCGATGGAGTAGGATTCGATTACCCGGGCGGAACTGAAGACATCAAGGGACCAAGACTTCCCGTGCTCTTCCATCAGCTCCAGGAGGCGGAGGGCGCGGCGGCGATGAACGAGAAAGTTTTCGTCGAGGACAAAAAAGGAACGCACCGCAAGTTTTTCTTCCAACTGGCACATGACGGCAAAGAGTTCCTCCCCCGTTTCGTAAAAGTTGATGAAATTGCCTTTGCCACCGAAAAAGGCGGAAGTAGAGCAGAAGTTGCAGCCGACGGGACAGCCCACGGAGGGGATCAAAATGGCGGCGGTGCTCCCTTTTCTATGGGGTAGTTCAATGCCCATAAGGCGGCCCCCAAAGCCGGAAACGACCATGGGATGTTTTATGGCGGCTTTTTCGTCCTGCCCTAAAAACTGTCGGAACCAGCGGATGCCGTCTCCCCGGACGATATAATCGGCGTCAATGGCCCGGTGGAGGTCTTCCCGGGCGGCAATGTGACCGCCCACGACGATCGTCGCTTCCGGACGGTAACGCCGGACGAGGTCGCACATCTCTTTCACCTTCCCGACATTGGTCAGGATGGCCCCGATCCCCACGATGTCGTAATCGTTGCTCTGAATCTCCCTGATGAAATCCTTGCGCGTCGGAAAATCCAAAACCGTGCAGGGGGCCTCGATATTCTCCTGAATCATCAGCAGTCCGAAAGTCCGGTGAAACATCCGCAGGGAGAAGCCGCCCTGGAGACGGGTAACCTGATTATGGTAGAGTTCCATCGGATTGTTTTTACGGCTTCCATACTGGTCATCCTGGGCAAAAGGACCAAAAACGCCGGCAAGCAGGATATTGGCGCGGGTTCTCAGGGGGTGGACGGGGGGCTTGGCAGTTGCCATGTAGAATCTCCTCTCGGTTCGTTTATGGCCTCCTTTTAGAAAAGTTCAGCATGAAATGAAAGTCCTAATTACTGATTTTACATTACTTTTACATTTCCACAGATCACCGGACCCGATCCGCCGTTGACAGTCGTTCTGCTCTGGTGTAGCAATGTCCAACGCCTATGAACCGGGTAAAATGGTTTTTCCATCCAGTCCTTATCTTTATCCTGTCGATTGCGGCCCTGGCCGCCTCCCTCTTCCTCTACATCTACTGGTACATTGAGGTAAGTGCCGGTTTACAAAGGATTATTAAAAAACACAACCTGGACCCGTCACAGTTTTTGGAGATCAAAACCTGGGTTGTCATCCTTGTCCTTTCCATCCTGGTCGGGCTGATCCTGACCGGGGTATTCACCATCTTCGTCTATTACGAGAAGACATGGCGACTCTACCGGATGCAGAGAAGCTTCATCAATAATTTTACCCATGAGCTGAAAACACCGGTGGCATCCCTTCGCCTTTACCTGGACACCTTCACCAAGTACGAATTGCCTCGGGAAGACCAACTCCGCTACCTCGATTTCATGATCCATGATGTGAACCGCCTTCTGGAAAACATCAACCGTATCCTGGATCTGGCCCGCATCGAAAGTGGGAGCTATCAGAAAGACCTCACCCGCATTGATATTGTTGAAAGTATTGAAACATTCTGCGCGAGAAACACCGACCTCTTTCGCGGCGGCGAAATAGCCGTCCATAATCCTCTTAAAAAAGCCTACTTTTACTGGCTTAACTTGCCCTTATTCGACATGCTGCTGATGAACCTGTGCACCAACGCGATCAAATACAACCAGTCGGATCAGCCCCGGATCGACATCCGGTTTGTACCCCAAAAGAAGGGTCTCGACGTGAGATTTGAAGATAACGGTATCGGCATCGAAAAGGGGGTGACGAAGAAAATATTCCGCAAGTTCTACCAGGTGGGACAGACAGATGATATGACGGCGAAGGGAACAGGCCTTGGCCTCTACCTCGTCGAACAGATCGCCCTGATCCACCGGGCCGGTATTACCGCAGAGAGTGAGGGCCCAGGGAAAGGTTCGACATTTATACTTAGCCTGCCCCGGTCCGCCGGTATTAAATAGAATAAATAGGGACAGAGCCCCTATTAAAGAAATGTAGGGTGGAACAAGCGAAGCGGTTCCACCAATAATATGCAAGTTTTGGTGGATGCGCTTCACTTCATCCACCCTACTCTCTAATTAACAACCATGCCCGCGCGGGAACAGCGAAGGATGAGAATAAAGAATAGGGGCTCTGTCCCTAATTAATAATAACGCCGTGAATTCGATAATATACGAGGGATACTTAACGTGAAGGATTCAGAAAAGAAGCGGATACTTATTATCGAGGATGACCTGCACATCGCCGAGGGGCTCAGGCTTAATCTGTCCCTGAAAGGCTATGAAGTCCAGCTTGCCTTAGACGGGATGTCAGGTTTGCGGGAATGGCGGAACTGGCGGCCCCAGCTCATCATCCTCGACATCATGCTCCCCGGCATCGACGGTCTTTCCGTCCTCCGTCACATCCGCATCGAAGATGAGAAGCTGCCCATTCTTATCCTTTCGGCCAAGAGCGAACCTGAATACCGGGTGAAGGGGCTCGCTTACGGCGTCGACGATTATCTGTCCAAGCCCTTTCATCTTGACGAATTTCTCCTCCGGGTGGATCGGTTGATGACGCGGGCGGAGTGGAACCAGGAACCGGCAACGGGGGCCGGAAGCTCGACCAAATGGGGGTCGACCTATTCTTTCGGCGAGAATATCATCAATTTTGACACCTTTACCGCCCAATGCCGCTCGGGGGAAGTCAAATTGACGGAACAGGAAATGCGGTTACTGAAGCTTTTTATCTCCAACCGGGCCAAGCCCCTGAAACGAAGCGAACTACTGGAAATGGGCTGGGGCTATACCGGGGCAATGCCGACGAGAACGGTGGACAACTTCATCGTCCGCTTTCGCAAATATTTCGAGGACAATCCCCAGGAGCCGCGCTATTTCAAGAGCCTGAGATCCATCGGTTACGTCTTTGACCACGACTGAGAACGAGGCACGACCGCACAAGTATAAGCAACGCTACGGATGCGATTCTTGTACCGCTCGTAATGGATCCGATACTCAGAAAAGGTTGGAATCACCAGTCCGCAAGCTGCCAGGAGGATAATTAACGCGACGATCCTCTTTTTCCTTGATTTCCCCCCCCATAATGCCACACCAGACATAACTGCCGATAAGACGAGGCAGAATAGCCGTCCATCCGGAGAAATAATGGCGGTCCCGGGCAGCAACAGGATGATTGCGCAAATGAGCAATGTGTTAACTGATGATTCTTTCATCTATTCACAATCGACGGCTTCGTAAAAAGATCCGCAGGCAAGGCGCGCCAACCCTGAGGACTGAGGCGTACCTGGCGTACGCCGCAGGGACGAAGGGTGCAGCGCAACGCAGCATCCGGACTTTTTACGAAGCCGTCAGAACTGGAGGCGGAGGCCGAGGGTAACGCTCTGGGCGGTGAAATCGCTCTGACCAAGCTGAGCCTCGTAATTCAGGTACGCCAGGACGCGATCTGTCCAGTGGACATTGACTCCCGTTCCCACGTTGAAGTAGTTGCGCTCCGGGGCGACGCTCTCGATGGTAAAGGCCGAACTCCCCTGGGCCAGGGCGGCTATCGTCGCCGGATTAACATTCCCGAATTCGTGCCGGTAAAACGCCCAGAGACGGGGCGCTATCTTCAGCTTGTCTTTCGTCCAGTTCCAGGCCCCCTTGAACCCGGCGCTTCCCTGATAAGATTCCGTTGTCTGGCGGTCCACCTGCAGATTCAGGGAATCGGCCCCCGACTCGGTATAACCGTTTACCGCCATGGAGAGATACTGAAAGGTCAGCGCCGGACCGATCGTCCAGGGGCCAAACTGAAAATCATAACCCGTCCCCCCGTAGACTGTCGTCTGACCACCGGAAGAACTCGCCGTGGCCGTCCGGTCGACCCCCGGAAAGACGATGCGCCGGCTGTTGTCAAAGTTGTTCCAGCCGTAACCGGCCTGACCGTCGATATAAAAGGCCTGCCGGAAATAGGTTCCATAGACGCCCAACGTGTAGCCATCCAATTTGACAGTGCTTCCGGCATCGTTGATCCAGGATTTGGCCGCGTTCATCCCGAAGAGGACCCCACCAACAAACCGCTCCGAAAAGCGGTAGTCCGTCCCCACCGTAAGGCCGCCATTCCTGAAATCGTAGCCCCGTTGGGCCGCCGTATCCTTCTGGTCCCCCTGAACAAGATTTCCTCGGACGAAAAAACCCCAGTTGGGGTCAGTCGTCACGGGGATCATTCCCTGAAGATCATCGCTGTTGCTGGCCAGGAGAAAGGGCTGCCGGGGACCTTGGGCTTGGGGATAAAGGAAGTCCAGGTTCTCCAAACCCTGAAGACTGAATCCCGTAGCCCCCAGGCGCAATTCTCCAAGGCGGGAAGCGACGTTGCCGGTCTGAAATGAGGCAGCCCCGGAGGTCATGTTGGTCTGAGCCACGCCGGCAATGGGAGCCAACTGGTCAAAGGCGGCAGCCACCTGCGCGTTCGTCGTCAGGGCGTCAATCTTGCCCAGAACCGTATCCAGATCACCGCTCGTCGAATTGGCCAGAGGATTCAACATTTGCGAAACTGCCCGCTGATTGCCGTTCAAGGAGGAGAGCAAATCGCTGTCAGCATAATCGCGCTCCGTTATCAGAGAGACCAGATTGGCCCCGTATTGGGGCTTGAAAAATAACGTCGGCGTAATCTTCGTATTGAGGTTTGTAAAGGTTCCCGTAACGCTGGAGGCGGAAAGAATCGTCCCGAATGCCGTCTTGTTGGCCGGAGCTGTGCCACCCTGCCACAATGTCTCCAACGTCCCATCTAAAGTCGCGCTGCCCTCGGCCTGCAAGAGGCTGTTACTCGTCGGCGACACAACAGCTACCGTTAAGGCGCCGCCGCTGCCCTGGTTATAATTCGCAGTCGGTGAAGCCCCTGATTTCTTTAATGTCAGGGTCCCGACACTGCCGTTCCCTGGGTTCACCGTACCGTTGTTATTAACCGCCCCTACTTGACCGGTGCCGGCCAGAACTGCCCCAGTGTTGACCTGCGTTGTCCCCCCCAATTTGCCGTTGGCGCCCACATTGAATTGCCCCCCGGCCAGGGTCAGGGTTCCGGAAAAAGTTGATCCGTCGCCGTTCATGGTCGTCGTTCCCGTACCAAACTGATTCAGATTGCCGCCGCCGGTCAGGGTACCATCAATAGTGGATTCGAAACCATTCAGATCAAAAGAACCATCAACATCAATAGTCAGTTTGCCTTTCAGCAGTCTAAGCCCATCTCGTACGGAGAAGGAGGAACCTTTCGGAATTGAATAATTGACGCCGTCCTTTGTCATGGAGAGAGATTCGGCCTCAATTGTGCCGACAAGGGGAGTGTCGCCCACTGTCTGGGTAACCATACTGCCCTGGTGGACCCATACCTGGTAGTCCTTCCAGATGCCGTCCAACTGACCAACCTCATCTTTTAACGTGAGGCTCCAGCCGACTCCGTTCGTTTCCCCCCAGAAGGCGTTGGTCAGGTATATCCAATCCGTTTCCTCATTGCTCTTATCCTGGAATTTATCCGGAAGCTTGGTCGTGTCATTAAAAAGTCGGCTCGTCATTTTCGAAGGTGATGTGAGATAAGCCTGCAGATCCCCCCGCTTCTGATAAGTAAAATTAAGCCTTACTTCGATTGCTTCGATGGGCTGCTTTTTCAGCAAATCCGAATTGATACCTAAATCAAAATTACTCGTCACAACATAACCTTTTTCTTTAATGCCGGCGTTCATCGTAACCCCCGGCAATTCTTTAGTAACTTCTCTGGTCACGTAAGCCACATCGGCTATTTTTGTTACAAAATTACCAGCATTGATCCTTCCGAACCCATAATTATGGTTAAACTTATTTCCCGCTCCATTCGTCTGCCAGCCATTAAAGCTTGTCCGCGTGCTATCAGACAGATCAACAACATCACTCGTCCCAACGAGAGCGTGCTTGGCCATGCGGACGGTCATCAAAGGATTTGCCTCTTTGCCCAGGGCCATGATGCCGGAAACCAGGGGCGCTGCCGAAGAAGTGCCCCCGAAGGTGCTTGTATAGTTATAGTATGGATAGGTTTCGGTTTTCTCACCGTTCGGGTTCCAGTCGGCAGAGTAGCGATTATACCCGTAATTTTCTCCAGTGCGATCCGTCGTCGTAATCCCGAAGCAATCTTTCTCGTCATAGGAGTTAAAGGAATTAGATGGCGCCGTAACGAAAAGATTAGCCCCATAGCTGCTGTAGCTCGCGAACTTGCCGTCGCTTCCCAGGGCGGCCACGGTAATGACCTCCGGCAAAGCGGTGAGATAATACTTGTTCGCATCCTCACCACTCCACTTTGGCTTTGCTTTTGGGTCTTCCTGGCTCTTGTCATATCGCTCATTGCCGGCAGCCCAAACATGGATAACCCCGTTTTCCGCCGTCTTCTTTATAACCGACCTTACCTGCTCATTATAGTCGGCAAAAGCTACGTCCATTCCGTAACTGTGATTTTTGATTTGGATCTGGGGGGCGCTTTCGATGGCCAGGGTGCTGGCGTTGACTCCACTCTTCCAAAGGTAGGCATTGATGAAGTCCTGATAAGTCGCAGCAGGATCGTTCTGTGCGCTTTCTCCAAGCCGTACGCGCAGGCCGGCGATGCTTGAGTAAGGTGCGGCGCCCGTGCCGCCAATTCCGTTGTTACCTCGTGCCGCAGCCACTCCCGCAACAGCGGTGCCGTGATTGTCTTTGCCCTGGATCGGTCCCTGATCCTGGGCAGCCACATCGGAGTTCTGGCTGAAATTTTTGCTGAAATCTTTCAGGTAGTTTTCTTTGAGATCTTCATGGCTACCTTCCACACCGTCGTCGATAATGCCGATCACTACTCCTTTGCCGGTGTAACCGGTATACTTTGAATCAACTATTTTCCATGCAGGACTCAGGTTGGCGCTGTTGCCATCGTTTCGCAAACTTTTCGGGGCGTTGTTCTCCAGATGCCACTGGCCGGGAAAACCCGTTGGATTATCATACTGAAAATAGGGATCATTGGGAGTTTTGGAAGGATCGCCGCCATAAAGTTCCAGGGGAACGAAAAGGCAGAGAAAAAAGAGCATAACAAGGAAATAACTATTAATACGAAAAGCATTGATAGGTGGGGGGGTGAGATGGTCCATCTTATGAATTAAAACTCTCTCGCTTCGCTTGCGTCCTTTTCCGTAAGTTACGGGAAATTTATACCCGGCTTTTTTAGACATGTACCTCCGGCAATCTCCTTACGCATTCGTCTCTGCTTTGTTCAATGTAACCTGCTGAGGAGTGGCTGACAAATATGGACTCCTTATTCTCTCAAGAGGCGACGCTATAGAAAATCAGCCCCGCCGCTCTTTCTTCATGGAGCAGCCCTTCCTGAATCAATTCGATGAGATGGACATAGGTTTCATTAAGGGCAAGGAACTGATCGAACTCGCCCAAATCCATCCCGAAAATGTCCTGAGAAACCACAAAGGCCGTCTTTGTTCCCCTTTGCACGGATTCATAAGTAAGTCTTTTCCTGATCCGGTGATGATCAGATATTTCTTCGACTCTCCCTTTGAGATTAATGAACGGCTGTCCGTGGGCCGGATAAACCTTTCCTACAGGCAGAGTTTCCATCAGGGCCAGCGAATCGAGATAGCTGCGGAGGGGGCGAAACTCCGGGGCGAACAAATTGGGGCTGAGATTGGGCGTAATTTCCGGCAAGACATGATCGCCGGACAGCAGGATGCGTTCCTCGGGGAAATAGAATGACACATGGTCGTGGGTATGTCCGGGCGTCGGTATCACCTGCAATTCCTTCCCACCTACGATATCTTTATGTTCAGGTAGGAAGAATTCATCGATGGTGAAAGAGCTGCCCGCTTTCTTGAAGGTCAGAAATAATCCGGAGATAAAATCGATCGCCTTTTCCGGGAGGCCATGAAGCAGGCAAAAGTCTCTGATCCTTCCCACGAACAGGAGCTCCTCGCGGTCCCTCATCAGGATAAAAGGCCGGCTCAGTTCGGACATGTGGATTCTGGCGCCGGAGATATTCTGAAGCCGGCCAGCCATGCCGCAATGATCAATGTGGTAGTGGGTGATGAAGATCCGCTTGATGTCACTGATGTTTTTGCCGATTTTTTTCAGAGATTCTTCAAGGCGGACAAATGTCTCGGGGGTGTTGAGTCCGGTATCGAACATTGTGATCCCGCCGCTGTCAACAGCAATAAAGGCATGGACATGCATCAGCCGAAAAGGCATGGGCAGGGTGAGCATATAAAGATTGTCCGTAATTTTTTCCAGCATGACCATCACTACTCTATATCCGGCACGGCACAATAATTTCAATGAATATTTTCAAATAAATCCTTCCCAATAGCGGATTTGATCTATTTACAAGCGCTTGAAATAAGGGTAATATGTGCAGGAAAAATTTAAACCCCATGCATGAATATTGTTACTATCCGGATAGAGAAGAATCTGATTATTAATCGCCACGACCGGTAGGAGTGTATTTATGACCAAAAAGTTCATTCATGATTTCGAGATTTTGGATCGGAAACCCTGCACTGCCTTGTGCAGGATCAAGGGAGATGTAGTTCTCTTCGGCGGATTTGCCGGGTACCATCAAAACATCATTGAGGAAAATCTGCCCTGGCCCAAGATAATGGTCCATGGAGGTATGAATTCCTACGAGGATCGGATCTTAAATCCTTTCGACTTCATGTTTCTTTGCAGTCTATTTAAAGGCGGGGGCTTTGATTTCGTTGACATGACCGTGAAGAAAAAGATTGCCCTGGTCGGGACGGTGACGGAATTGGATCGTACTCTTAAGGTGATAGATTTGACCTTTGAGGGACCGGACAGGAATTATTTAAAAAACGCCGGCGTTGAAGCCAGGTGGCGCGATCAGTATTTGAAAGAAAAAAGATATTTCTCCCTGAAAAATAAAAAGGGTAACCCGATCCATCTTGACCAAATGTTATCAGGTCATGAATTTGGCACCCCTTTACCGAACAAATGGTCCGTGGAAAGAACAAAAAACATGTTCTTTGTCATCCGGGATCTTGAGTCCGGCGATTGCCAGGAACTGGACATCTCACCAAGTGAAAAGGAAACGATAAAACCGGTCTGGGAGATCCCTCCCTATTACGGTGGTTTTCCCGCCGCCCTTGCCTTCTCCCTTCAGGTGCTGGGATATGGATCTCCATTTCAATCAAAAGGTCCTACCACCTGCATGGTTCTCCGCCTGAATGGTCTTGCCGTATTGGTTGATTGCTGCCCCTTCTGGGATTTACTGGCCGTTAAAACAGGCGTCAGTATCGCGGAGATCGACGCCCTGATTCTTACCCATTGCCATGAAGATCATATGGGAGGTCTGCTCAAGCTCATCCGCAGGGGGAAAAAAATCAGGATTTATACCGCCAAAGATATTTTTCAGATGACACTGAATATTATATCCTGGCAGCTCGATATATCGACAGATGTAGTCAAGCAATTCTTCGAGTTTCATCCCGTTACGATAGAAAAATGGACGACCATCTCGGGAATAGATTTTTTCTTCCAATACACATCACATCCCGTACCCTGCATCGCCGTCAAGGCCCGGAAAAAACATCGTAGTGGACTGCCGGCAGAAATACAGATAACCTCCGACACCGTAGGTATGACCTGTGCCCAGAATATGCTCGCTCAGGGGGTGATTTCCGACCAAAGATATGCCCAAATCATGAATGTCTTTGAAACTGACGTTACAATTGCGGATAGCGGAGATGCTGGTCTGCATCCGGCGCTTCAGGATTTCATGGGCCATGACGTCCGGGCTACTTTTTTAGGCCATCGACAAAACGAAGCGACAGATGCACCCCTTCATCTATCTTTTGTTGAACCTTACCATCTTTTCCCCTTTGAAAATCTCAGTATCGCATCTATCATCAGCCGGGCCATAGACAGTTTTTTAAAACCATTTCCCAATATTGATGCAGGACGATGGGCGCAAATATTGCGGGAAGTGGCTATTTATCGGCCGATAGCGACAGGACAGTTGATCCTCCAGGAAAGGATGGAAGAAGCTGAATTCCTGTTTATTATCGGTTTTGGTCTTTTTTCGGTAATTACCAATAATCAGGAAGTCGCAGTCCTGCATTCGGGCAACTTTTTCGGGGAAAACGTTTTTGTTTCGGGAAATAAAAAGAGGACCGCCCATGTAAAGGCACTGACCTATGGTATCGTCGTTGGGCTTGACACCAATGTCGTTAACGAATTTTTAAATGACAACCCGGACGTCAAAAACCGCTTTTATCATCTGGCGGAAGCACGGGAGTTACTTAGCCGGACAATGATATTCGGCCAATTAGATGTCGTTGAAAAGACAAATCTCGCCCTATCTCTGAACAAGATTCATTTGCATGCAGGAGATTATTTAATAAGAAAAGGAGAAACAGATGACTGTGGATATGTATTATCCCATGGCGCCCTGGAGATTCCCGGCACAGATATTGTTTTCACTCCCCCTTCTGTAGTCGGTGAATTAACTGCCGCAGGCTTTACTGAACGACGCACCGCTGATGTGAGAGCCACGGAGGATTGTACGGCGGTCTATAAAATAACCCGCAATGATCTCCAAAGGCTTATGCAATCAAGTCCTGACATAGAGATGAAGATCAAAGAACTGGTTCGCGCCCGTGGCCTCAAGGAATGATGATCTTGGAGGGCGAGCATTATAACCGTCTGGCGGTAAGATAAATTGATTATAAGGGGAGGACACCCCCCTGATAATTATTGCAATTTTATTCAGTTCGGTGAAATCTTATGAACAGCAAGATTAAAGACGCAATCTTCAAGCAGGTAGCAAGAGAACCCTTTGCAGAAAAATTCAACCTAAAGCTGATTGATCTGCATGACGGCTATTCAAAAGTCGCGATGGTCTTTACCCCAGACATGGAAAATATGTTTGGGAAAGCCCATGGAGGTGCACTGTTTGCCCTGATTGATGAAGCTTTTGAAACCGCATCCAATTCTCATGGCACTATTGCCGTCGCCCTGAATATGAACATCAGCTATCTAGCGTCCCCTTCTACAGGCTCTACATTAACGGCTGAAGCCAAAGAAATAAATCGAACCAATAAAACAGCCGTCTATGAAATCAAGGTCGTTGAAGGGGAGAGCCACCTTATTGCTTCTTGTCAGGCCCTTGTCTATCGGATGAACAAACCGCTCCCGTTTCTTGACCATATAGAAGGCGAAGGATAGCCAAAGTCCTCCTCGGAACATTTCGAGGCATAGCGGTTCCTGATTATATGGGGATAACGTAGCTTTCCGTCAGCTCGCTTCAGCGGTAAGTTTCACCAGTTTATCTTCGATGTCAAGGGTCGTTTTGCAATATGTAAATTTGTGGCTGATTTTCCCTTCTCGAAAATGAATTATATCAACACCGCGTCGCATTTCTGATTTGCCCTTGTATCCCTTTTCGCTGGATGGCCACTCCAAGGACCACTTGAAAAGCACCTTCTGCTCTTTTTCATCAACGAAAATATCTTCAGTTATGAAATGGAATCCGCCATGATTCTTGAACCAAGGTCCCCAAGCATTCTTCAGGACTTCTTTCCCTTGCACCCTTGCACCTGTCCAGTTCTCAAAAATTATATCGTCGTGGAAAAGATCCATGACCTTTTCAAGATCATGAGCGTTCCAGGCATCATTCCATTCTGTCATGATAATTTTGATTCGATCTTTGCTGAGCATGGTGGCGGCTCCTTTCATTTCTTTTCGGTAGAGATGGGTTGGCTTCCTGTATTCATCAAGGCCCATGGTCACATATGCTTCCATGTCCGGTGTAATGTGAAATCACAAGAGCGTATTGACCGGATAAGTCAAAATAAACGGCGCAGTGTTACCCATAATGATAAAGGGGCAAACCGCTAACCGGCTACCCCCCTTATTTTACTGGTACGCCCGGGAAGATTCGAACTTCCGCCATCCAGATTCGTAGTCTGGCGCTCTATCCAGCTGAACTACGGGCGCATATCTAATGTACTAAAAAAATGGCGGAGAGAGCGGGATTTGAACCCGCGGTACACCTTTACGGCGTACAATCGCTTAGCAGGCGATCGCTTTCGACCACTCAGCCATCTCTCCGCGATTGAAATATTACTGGCGGAGGGAGCAGGATTCGAACCCGCGAGACTTTCGCCCAACGGTTTTCAAGACCGCCGCCATAGACCACTCGGCCATCCCTCCAGTGTCTTTCAAAAAACTTGTAGGCGGCAATTACCCTATTGCAGGAATCCTGTCAATCCCTTTCATGTAAGGACGCAAGGCTTCAGGAATTAAGACGCTGCCATCGGCCTGCTGGTAATTCTCAAGAACCGCCACCACCGTCCTACCTGCGGCCAATCCCGATCCGTTCAGGGTATGGACGAAATCAACCTTCCCCGTATCTTCCTTGCGGAATCGGATAGCGGCGCGTCGGGACTGAAAATCTTCAAAATTACTGCATGAAGAGATCTCACGATATGCGTCCTGTCCCGGAAGCCAGGCTTCCACATCGTAGGTCTTGGCGGCAGAGAATCCCAAATCAGCTGTGCAGAGACTTACGGTCCGGTAAGGAATATTAAGAAGCTGTAGAACCTCTTCGGCGTTAGCCGTAAGCTTTTCCAATTCATCGTACGACGTTTCCGGCCGGGAGAATTTAACCATTTCTACCTTGTTGAACTGATGCTGGCGAATAAGACCCCGGGTGTCCTTGCCGTAGGAACCCGCTTCGGCCCGGAAGCATGGGGAATAGGACACATAGTAGATGGGCAGGTCCTTTTCGCTGAGGATCTCATCCCGGTGGATGTTAGTTACGGGAACCTCCGCCGTCGGGATCAGGAAATAATCAACCTGATCCACCCGGAAGAGATCAGCTTCGAACTTGGGAAGCTGTCCCGTCGCTGTCATGCTATCCCGGTTGACCATGAAAGGCGCCAGTACTTCGGTATAACCATGGTCGAAGATATGGAGATCCAGCATGAAGTTGATTATTGCCCGCTCCAGCATGGCCCCCATTCCCATATAGAGGGTAAAGCGGGCGCCGGTGATCTTCGCCCCCCGCTCGAAATCAAGGATTTTCAGATCTTCGCCAATGTCCCAGTGTGGTTTTGGGGTAAAGGAAAATTGCGGTTTTTCGCCCCATACCCGCACGACCGGATTGTCCTCCGAACTGGTTCCGTACTCCACCGATTCATGGGGAATATTGGGTATCACCATGACCATGGCATTGAGTTCCTCTTCAACCTTCTTGAGTTCGTCGTCAAGGCTCTTGATCCGGGCGGACACATCTCCCATCCGGGCAATCTGTGCGGAGGCGTCTTCCTTTTTCTTTTTCTTCTCTCCAATCTCCTTGGATACGGTATTGCGATCGTTGCGGAGTTTCTCCACTTCCTGAAGGATGTCCCGGCGGCGCACGTCCAGGTTGAGGAAAGGGGCCATGTCCATTTCCTGACCGCGTTCCAGCATCTTTTTTCTGACCAGTTCCGTATTTTGACGAATAAATTTAATGTCCAACATAAGTAGATTCCTTTATTTGTCGGCGTGAGACTTACATATTAGCAGTAACGAGGTCTTAAATGTCAATATGTAAGTCTGACCCCGGAATTCGTGACCCCGGAATTCGTGACGGCCTGAAATGGCTATCACTTCGACTGCTTGAAGTCAACCCCTTTGTCTCTGCGGCCAAGCTTGCCTTTGATGGTCCGGATGACCATGACCATTTCAGAACACTTCAGGAGCCAGGACATGAAGAAAAAAGTGGCCATGCCAACGCTGATGCTGGCAACGAGGAAAAGCAGGCGCCCATCAAAAGGCCCGGTTATTTTCCAGGGAATGAATATTTCGACCACCATGATGCCCCCCCACATCACCAGGGAAGCAGCGGCTATTTTGCCCAGGGAATTGTAAAATTCGCGATTCAGGTAGGACCCGATCCGTTTCTTCAGGATGATCCCCAACATGATTACATTGACGGCCGAGGCGATGGAGGTGGCCAGGGCCAGGCCGCCGTGTTTCATGGGAGACATGAGAAGAACGCTGCAGACAACATTTACGATCAAGGCGACAATCGCCGCCTTCATGGGAACCCTGGTGTCCTGAAGGGAATAGAAGGCGGAGACGATGATCCTGATAACCGAAAAAGCCCACAGACCCAAGGTATAATAGAGGAGCGCATCAGCGGTCTGGATAGTAGAGGCTGCGTCAAAGGCCCCCCGCTGAAACAGGACGGAGAGGATGGGTACCCGCAGCGCCAACAGTGCAACCGTGGCGGGAATGGTAATGAACAGGATGAGGCGCAGGGAAAAGGAGATGGTCTTCTTGAAATCGTCAAATTCGCCCCGCGCCACCTGATCGGAAAAGCTGGGCAAGGCCGCCGTACCCACGGCAATGGCAAAAACTCCGAGGGGAAGCTCCACAATCCGGTCGGCGTAGTAAAGATATGACACGCTTCCCTTCGGGAGCAGGGAGGCGAGAATGGTTCCGATCAGGACATTGATCTGATAGATGGCGGCGCCGAAGGCGGCGGGCATCATTAGGAGACCGATCCGTTTGAGGCCGGGATGGCGGAAGTGAAAATCCGGTTTGAGGCGGACCCCCATTCGGATCAAAAAAGGCCACTGCATTGCCAACTGAAGCACCCCGCCAATCATGACGCCTACGGCCAGGGCATAGATCGGCTCTGCAAAAAGATCCCCCAGCAGGAGCGCCGCCAAGATCATGGAGATATTCAGGACAACGGGAGACAGGGCCGGAGCGGCGAAATGACGTAACGAGTTAAGTATCCCCATGCACATGGCAACCAGGGAAATGAAAAAGATATAGGGAAACATGAAGCGGGTCAGCAGGACCGTAAGTTCATACTGCTCGGGGTTTTTGAGAAATCCCGGGGCCATGATGGTCACAATGAGGGGAGAAAAGATCACCCCGGCTATGGACACAACCACCAGGACAATAGACAGGGCGGTGAAGACAACATTGGCCAATTCAAGCGCCTCTTCCCGGGATCGTTGCTTTAGATACTCGGTAAAAACAGGGACAAAGGACACCGTTAGGGATCCTTCGGCAAGAAGGCGGCGCAGGAGGTTGGGAATCCGGAAGGCGACGAAAAATGCATCCGTTACCAGGCCGGCGCCGAAAATGCCGGCAACGACCATATCGCGGATGAAACCGAAGATCCGGCTTAACATCGTCGCCAGACCGACTACACCCGCCGCTTTGGCGACTTTCTCATTTTCTCGGCTTTTTTGTGGTTGAGACATGGCGTTCCAGATCCTGACGATTGCACCCCGTGATGGCCACGGTCTTTCGTTGGGACGTATGACCGGAAACTATGGTCACCTGACCCTTTTTTATCCCGAGAGTTTCTGAGAGAAATGCAACGATTTCTTCATTCGCCCGTCCTTCCACCGGTGGAGAGGTTACCTTTATTTTCCAGGCATCGCCATGAAGCCCGACGATCCCACAGCGGGAGGAGCGTGGCAGCACCTTGAGCGTCAACAGAACGCCCTCCGAGGTTTCCTTGATCATCAGTTGAAGTACACGGCGGCCTGAATCATCGTCTTCACTAAGAAGAACTGGAGAAAGTAGATGACCAGAATCACGATGATGGGAGAGACATCGATGCCCATACCGCCAAGAGGCAACCAGCGCCGGATGGGCGCCAGCACCGGTTCCGTTGCCCGATACAGAAAGCGGACGATGGGATTGTAGGGATCGGCATTGACCCAGGAGATGACGGCCCGGAAGATGATGACCCAGACATAGAGACCCAGGACCAGATCGATGATCTTCGCGAGGGCGACGATAAGATTACCCATTACAAACATTGCTGTTTCCTCAATTAATGACCTTACAGGGAGAGAGCGAAGTCCTTGAGGGCTTGATTAAAGGCCTCGGGATTCTCCATCATGACAAAATGACCGGCGTTTTCAAGTAGCTTCATACTAGCCCCGGGAATATGATCTTTCAAATATTGGGAATTTTCCGGCGGCGTCATCTTGTCCTCGGCCCCGCAGAGAATAAGCACGGGGATACTGATTTTCCTGATTTCATCGGTCAGGTTCAACTGGTTGCAGGCCGAGAAATCACCCTGCATAACCACTGGATTCGCCTTGGAAAACCCTGCGAAAAGGGCAGGAGAAAATTTATCCCGGTTCTGCTTGGCCAGAGAAAGCTTGGCAGCCATTTCGATGATCGGGGCCGGATCCTTCAGGAGACCATCAAGGATTGCCGGATTTACCCACATCGTCACCCCTCCGCCGACGGGAACGATTCCGGAAAGTAACTCGCCGTGTTGAATAGCAAAGGTGAGGCTGATGGCGGCGCCCAGGGAATGACCGATAAGGACGGGCTTCTTGATCCCGTAGGCGTCAAGAATCTTCCGCATCCATTCAACATAGCGGGAGACGATCTGCTCCCCTTTGCCTTCGGATGCTCCATGTCCGGGCAGTTCAACCGCCAAGACGTTAAATTCGTTCTTTAAAACTGAATATTGATAGACCCAGTTGGTATGGTCTCCACCGGAACCGTGAATGAAGACAAGGGTCCTGTTGTTTTCCTTCCAGGCGTTGCTGTTCATCCAGCAAGCGATCTTGACTCCGTCGATATCCCGTTTCTCAATCATCCCGACCTCCTCATGTGGCAATCTAAGGATAATCTGGTCTCCCCAGATTATTCCAGATTGCATTTAGATCACTTTTCGTAACACATTTTCGAGACTTTGCGCAACCGGTGTTTTCTCTACGATAATGGAAATATGGAAACTGGCATGGTGTCCCCGGTTTCCAACCACTGATTTATCTGTAATCACCCTATTGACTCTTTAGCCAAAAAAGGTTTAAAAATACTCCTATACTTTAAATAAAGGGGGATCAGCGATGTTGAAAGGGAAAAAGGTTGGCGTTATCGGCGGCGGGAAAATGGGCGGCGCGCTCATCGGGGGCATACTTGCCCGTCATCTCGTTTCCGCGGAAGGGCTTATCGTGGCTGACGCGGACCAGAAGCAGCGGGATGAAATGAAGAAAACACATGGCGTGGCGACGACCGAAAGCAACAGAGTAGCCGCCAAATCTGCGCAAGTGATCATTTTAGCCGTAAAGCCCCAGAATATGGCCGAAGTTCTGGCAGACATCTCCGGTGTTGTTGACAAATCGAAGCTGATCATTTCCATTGCCGCGGGCATTACTATTCAATTCATCGCCGAGCGTCTCAAGCAGGGTGTGCGGATTATCCGCACCATGCCCAACACCCCGGCTATTATCGGCGAAGGGATGACGGCCCTGGCCGCCGGACAGGCGGCAACAAAAGACGATCTCGCTATGGCCCAGCACATCTTCAATGCCGTTGGGAAAACGGTCATCGTCAAGGAAGATCAGATGGACGCCGTGACCGGTCTCAGCGGCAGCGGACCCGCTTACGCCTTTATCATGATCGAGGCCCTTTCCGACGGAGGGGTGCACATGGGACTCAGTCGCGATACGGCGCTGACATTGGCGGCCCAAACCCTTCAGGGCGCTGCCAAGCTCTTTCTTTGGGGAGAAAAGCATCCCGGACAGTTGAAAGACATGGTCACTTCGCCCGGAGGAACTACGATTTCCGGAATAAGGGTCCTTGAGGACGGCAAGATCAGAGGAACCCTGATGGCCGCCGTAGAAGCGGCGACCATGCGTTCCAAGGCACTGGGCAGCCAGAAATAATAATTATTCCGGTTCTAAATTAAAGCGCTATCTCCGTTGGCAAGGGCAATCAACTCCCCGCCGTATGAAAAATACGCCGGCGTCGCCTCTGCCTTGCCGACTTGATTTCATCTTTGATTTAGAAACGGAATTTCTTTGTCCTAAGCCTTTTCCTCTCCTGGGGCGGCCACCGCTACACCACTCTCGGGCGAAGTTGAGGATGATGATTCCTTCTTACGCTGCCCTGCGGTCCGGCTCGGGGAACGTCTTCTCCGGCGGGGCGCCTTAGTGACCGGCGTCTCACTTGCTATGACTTCGCTCACCGGAATTTCGCTAGCCGAAGCGCCGCTTACCGTCGCCTCCCTGACTGGTGATTTAACAGCCGGGGATTTGCGGGGAGGCGGTTTGATTGCCTTTGGTTCACCCCTGTTTGCTTCACTGACAGGCGCGCCACCAATCGTTTTCTCGCCGGCATACGCTCCATTAACCGGTGTTTCCCTGGGAGAAATGCCACCAATCGGTTTTTCGTTCACAAGTGCCCCACCAACCTGTGCCTCGCCCACCGGCGTTTCACTGACCGTCGCCAGCGCCTCCGCAGGTTTTTTTCTGCGGTGACGAGATCTCCGGCGGGGCTTCTTCTTAGCCGGCTCAGCTGCACCTTCCGCAGCTTCCGGACTTTTCACGGCCATATCTCTTTCTCGCACCTGGATGGCAGCTACGGGGTGAGATTCCTTAGCCGCCTCCAATACCTTCCCGTTATCGGGAACCGATTCCGGGACTATTTCCCGGGCCTCGAATTCGATCCTGACATCGTCCCACTGCATATCGGCCTGCCCGGAAATATGGATGGACATATCGAAAGTCGATTCGAGTTTGCTTATTTCGAGGCGCTTCTGATTGAGAAGATAATCCGATATGGCATGGGGCATGGCCACTTTCAAGCCTGCATAAGTTCCCTTGACGGCCCTGGATTCGATTTTCCTGAATGCGCTCAGGGCCGTGTATTCCAGGGATGGCCGTAAGCCGGTGCCTTTGCAGAAGGGGCAGGCGGTGTAACTGATCTCCTGGATCGTCGATTGTTTCTTCTGCCTTGACAGTTCCAGCATGCCGAATTTCGAGATCTTGGACATCTGAATACGCGAACGATCGACGCTCAAGGCCTTTTTGAAAGCCCTTTCAATTTCAAGCTGATGCTGACGGTCCATCATGTCGATGAAGTCGATGACAATGAGGCCGCCTAAGTCCCGGAGGCGCAACTGGCGGGCAATTTCCTCCGCTGCTTCAAGATTGGTCCGGAAAGCGGTTTCTTCCACATTCCGCTTATTCGAACCCCGGCCGGAATTGACATCGATTGTTATCATGGCCTCGGTGGGATTGATGATAATGTATCCTCCGGATTTGAGATCCACCCGCTCCTGATAAATAACCCGGATCTGGTCTTCCAGGCCGTATTTGTCAAAGATGGGAACCATATCCTTATAGAGTTTGATGATCTTCACCGTCCGGGGCGAAACCGTTTTGCAGTAGGCCTTCATCTTCCGGAGAGTTTCCGTGTCGTCAACAAGAACCTCTTCTATTTCCGAGGTAAAGTAGTCGCGGAGGGAACAGACTCCGAAATCACTCTCCTGGTAGATAACTGCCGGGGCCGTGGCTGCTTTGGCGTCTTTCTGGATCTCCCTCCACAGTCGGGTGAGATGTTGATAATCCCTCGCTAATTCCTGCTTGGTCCGGCTCATCCCTGCAGTCCGGATGATAAACCCCATCCCCTCTTCCAGCTTGATCTGCTCCATGATCTCCTTGAGGCGCTTACGATCTTCCTCATCCTCGATCTTTCTGGAAATGCCGCCACCCTGTTTGTTCGGCAAAAGAACGATATAGCGTCCCGGCATGGAGATGTAGGTTGTAAGCAATGCCCCTTTTCGCTCGCTCACCTCGCGCATGACCTGAACGAGGACTTCCTGGCCAACCTTCAGGTGCTGCCGACCATGTCCATGGCCGCCCTCCTGGCCACTATCTCCATTGTGCCGCTCCGTAAAATAGTCCTGGCTGACATCCCGCAGGGGCAGGAAACCGTCCTTTTTACCGCCGTAATTTACAAAGGCCGCCTGAAGTCCTCTTTCGACCTTCATGACAATGCCCTTGAAAAGGTTACCCGTTATCGGGTCCTTGACGGCCATCTGGATATTGTATTCCAGCAGTTTGCCGTCATCGACGATTGCCATCCGCTTCTGCTCCGCGTGGACGGCATTGATAAGCATTTGTCTTCCCATTTTTTTTCACCTGTATTTATTTAAAGAAAGGCGGATACGTCGCCTCTTCCTATGCGAATAATTTCCACCATATCATCCTCGATACTGATAACAGTGGATTGCCCTCCCGGGCAGAGGCCCCCATCGATAATCAGGTCGACACAGTGACCGAATCGCTCCCGAATGAGGTCCGGATTGTTAAGGGTTTCCCCGTCTTCCGATTTGACGCTGGTAGAGATAATCGGTTGTCCTAATTCCTTGACCAAAGCAAGGCAAATGGGATGGTCGGGAACCCGGATTCCCGTAGTCTGCCGCTTGGGGAGAATAATTTTGGGAACGAGACGGGAGGCTTGCAAGACAAAGGTATACGGCCCCGGCAGTAAACGTCTCATCGTCCGATAGGCGTAGTCCGTTACGAAGGCATATTTGCTGATGTCTTTGAGATCGGCGCAGACAAAGCTGAAAGGCTGTTTTTTATTTCGCTTCTTGATGTCGTAAATCTTTTCAATACCCCTCTTATTGAAGAGGTCACAACCCAGCCCATAGACCGTGTCGGTCGGATAGATGATAATTCCCCCGCTCCGCAGAATGTCCACAGCCTTTTTGATCAAACGCATCTGAGGATTCTGGTTGTTGACGGTAAGCAGCATAGTCGTTTGTAATCCCTTAAACCTTAGACGCCGGCCCCTATATCATAACTGGGGGGGATTAGCAACGGAATATGCAACGGGGGTCAGACTTACTAATAGACGTTTAGAACTAAATGTCTATTAGTAAGTCTGACCCCCGTTATTCATTTGTTCTTATTGTCCCGATCCTTGCTCAGCTTGTACTGGATGCTGTCCACCAGGGCCAGCCAGCTCGCCTCAATAACATTCTCGGAAACGCCGATCGTGCTCCAGGTATCCTCTTCATCCTGCGATTCGATCGTCACCTTGACTTTCGCCGCCGTTCCCTCGCTCCCTTCGACAATCCGGACCTTGAAGTCCGTCAGATGCATATTCCCGATCTGGGGATAAAATTTCGTCAGGGCCTTCCGCAGGGCATTGTCCAGAGCGTTGATGGGGCCGTTGCCTTCCGCTGCCGTAAGTTCCTCCTCGCCGCCCACGGATATCTTGATAGTCGCCTGGGCCTGGGAGGGAAGGTGAGCCGTCTTCGTGGCAATGACATTAAAACACTCCAGGGTGAAAGGTTCCACAAACTCGCCGGTAACCTTCTTGATCAGTAACGAAAGCGACCCTTCCGCAGCGTCGAACTGATACCCCTCGTCTTCCATCCGCTTTATCTCATCCACGATTCGCCGACTCGCGCCATTGTTCTCCCCCAGCTCAATGCCTAATTCCCTGGCCTTGTATTCGATGTTGCTCTTCCCGGCCAGATCAGAAACCAGTACCCGCTGCTTGTTCCCGACTAACTCCGGGGCAATATGCTCATAGGCCAGGGGATTTTTGAGGATGGCGCTCACATGTACACCGCCTTTATGGGCAAAGGCGCTCCGGCCGACGAAGGGACGGGAGTTAAGAGGTGAGATGTTGGCGACATCGCCGACATAGTTGGACAGATTACTGAGGTGATGGATGGCCTCGTCGGAAAGACAACGCCTTGCCATCTTCAACTGAAGGTTCGCGATAATGGGAATCAGATCGGCGTTTCCGCAGCGCTCTCCATAACCGTTTATTGTTCCCTGGACCATCCTGGCCCCGGCCAGGACCGCCGCCAGGGAATTGGCAACCCCCAGTCCGCCGTCATTGTGGGCATGGACTCCCAGCATGTCTTTTGGAACAAAGACAGCCACTTCTTCCGTCATCCGCTGAATGTCGTGGGGCAGCGTCCCGCCGTTGGTGTCACACAGGACGATCCAGTCGGCGCCGGCCTCAAGGGCCGCTTCGATCGTCTGCCGGGCATAGGACGGATTCTGGCGGTAGCCGTCATAGAAATGCTCGGCGTCATAGACGACCTCCTTCCCCTTCCCTTTCAGATAGGCAACGGATTCCCCGATCATGGCCAGATTCTCTTCCCGGGAGATCTCCAGGATGTCCGTGACATGCAGATCCCATGTCTTTCCAAAGATTGTGACGACAGGAGTTTCCGCCTGGATGAGGGCCTGAATATTGGGGCATTCCTCCACTCGCAAGTCCGATCTGCGGGTGCTGCCGAAAGCCGTCAACTTCGCCTGTTGAAAGGTCACCCCCTTGGCCAATTCGAAAAAACGGACATCCTTGGGATTGGACCCCGGCCAGCCGCCTTCAATGTAGGGGAATCCCATTTCGTCCAGGCGTCTGGCAATACGCATCTTTTCCTCAGCAGTAAAATTGATCTGCTCTCCCTGAGAGCCATCCCTCAGGGTCGTATCGTAAATCACTATGTCCCGCATGGTCATAAAATGCCTTCCTCCTGAAAAAAAATCCGCTACCAGGGAACCTGATAGCGGATTTTGTGAATGTCTTGTTTTTCTTATCTAAACACTAAACCACGATCAGGCCCCGGTATTTTCCGGCCTAATTATGCCGATAATAATAATGCCGATGATCGCGTTTAGTCTCTTGCCGTTCATGATAATTTCCTTACCTGAAGGCACTTATAATCGGTCCGATTTCTTTTGTCAATAAAAAATGCGGCACTTCTAGCCTTCGTGAAAAGAGACCACGGAATCTTCCCACGCCACAAGGGCCAGAAAAGCCTCATGGGCATTATGAGCCGATTGCAGGGTTTGCCGAAGATGCCTGTTTTGGAGATGGCGCGCGGCCAGGGCAAGAAGCTGTATTTGAACCTCCGGCTTTTCCAGGGGCGTTATGCTCAAAAAGATTAACCCCATATGCTTTTCCGTCTCCGTATCCGTGACCCCCCTTTTTGTCAAGCCTAATGCGACCAGCGGCTCTTTCAGTCCCTCAATCCTGGCATGGGGGAATGCCACCCCTTCGTTGAAAAAGGTTGAACCATCTGCTTCCCTTTTACGGACCGCCTGCAAGAAAGACGTTATGTTGCATCGTTGCGCATCCCCACAGGCTGCAGCGACAAGGGTTTCCAGTACTTCTCCTCTGCTGACAGGAGCTCCCCAGATTTTTATCATGCCCTCGTTTAAAAGGGATCCCAATGACAAGCCTTTCACGTCAGTTACGGGTTTTTGCGACGGGATCAGGGCATTAGCCGAGATTTCTTTCGCCATGGGGGATGGAACCTTAGGAACGGCAGGCTCACGGGAGCGAGTATCCAGGACAACGATCGTTACATCCCGGATCTCCTCCATCAGACGTTCAGGGATACTCTTCTTGCCCACGATCCTCTTCCAGAAGGGGATGGGGGCAGGCGATCCCAATACGATATGGCCGATAAGATATTCCCTGGCAAAACGCATGATTGTGTCGGCTATATCGTCGCCTTTATACGTAAAAACCATAGCGCCCAATTCCTTTGCCAGGGACAGGGTACTCGAAATAATACGCTGGGTATGGCTGTCAATGACCGTTGCCTCCTCCAATGGTGTCTGGACGTATATGGCAAACCAGTTCCGGTTGAGTTTTCCCGCCAGCCGTGAGGCGTATCGAAGGAGCATGTCGCTGTTGGGTCCCCGTGAACTCAGGCACACCATTATCTGATCGGGCACGACAGAGCCGTCCTCGGAGAGTGTCTCCTGGCGCTTCTGATCAATCTGGGCCGCCATCTCCCTCAGAGTAAGTTCGCGCAGATTCTCGAGGTTAGGGGCCTTGAAAAAATTTTCCAGGGCCGTCCTGATTCTTTCCTCCGGATAAACCTTTCCCTCAATGAGACGCGACTGAAGATCTTCCGGCGTAACATCTACATTGACAATCTGATCCGCTTCGGCAAGGACGGTGTCTGGCAGGCGCTCCCGCACCTTGACCCCCACTACCCTTTCCAACGTATCATAGAGGCTTTCCAGGTGCTGGACATTCATTGTCGTGATTACATGAATACCTGCAGCAAGAATATCCTGGACGTCCTCGTATCGTTTTGCATTTTTTGTTCCCGGCACATTGGTATGGGCAAGTTCATCAACGAGCGCCACCTGGGGCTTGCGGCGCAGGACGGCTTCCAGATCCAACTCCTCAGTAATGATACCGTGATACTGCCGGCGTTCGCGGGGAATAACCTCCAGGCCTTCAATAAGTTTCGCCGTATCGGCACGGCCATGTGTTTCCACCAGCGCAATGACGACATCAATGCCGTCCTCCTTGAGGCGATGTGCTTCCTGGAGCATCTGATAGGTTTTACCGACACCCGCCGCGTAACCCAGATAAACCTTCAATCGCCCCCGTTCAGCACGGTGGATCATTCTCAGGAAGGCATCGGCCCGGTCATTTGCCATAGATAGTCACCGTTGATCATCAAGATCGAGATTCAACTCGAGAACATTTACCCTTGGTTCGCCGAATATGCCCAGATCGCGGCCTTCCGTATGGATGTTTATTTTTTGTCGGAGTGCATCCAGGCTCATGTTCCGGGCCCTCGCTACCCGCGATGCTTGAAGGTAAGCGTTCTGCACGCTGATATGGGGATCAAGACCGCTTCCGGAAGACGTTACGGCATCGGCAGGGACTCTGGTCTGGGGTGTTAGGTTGTTTTCCGAACGGTAAACAGCGACTCGTTCCCTAACGGAGTCAATCAGCTTCTGTGAAGTCGGGCCCAGGTTGCTGCCGCCGGAACTTGAAGCGTCGTAGCTCTGTCCTGCGGCGGAAGGGCGAGAGTGGAAATAGGTTATACTCTTGAAACCATGAGCGATAAGGGATGAGCCTACCGTTTTCCCTCTGAGTTGGATCAGCGAGCCGTTAGCCTGGTTTGGAAATATAGCCTGCCCGACGCCCCAGACGAGAAGTGGATAAGCACCGCACAAAATAACGACCAGCAGTAGTACCGCTGTCAGGGCCGTTTGCAGCTCTTTTATGTAGTCAGTTGCTTTCATGTCATCCCCAGAAAATTAATGATCAAATCTATGATTTTAATCCCCACAAATGGCGCCATAAGCCCCCCCAGTCCGTAGATGAACAGATTGCGTCGTAGCAGGACTGCGGCGGACAGGGGCCGAAACGTGACGCCTCGCAGCGCCAGAGGAATCAGGGCGACAATGATCAAGGCGTTGAAGATGACGGCAGAGAGGATAGCGCTTTCGGGAGACCGGAGTCCCATGATATTCAGGGGAGTGATCATGGGGAATAAGCCAATCAGCATGGCGGGAATGATGGCAAAGTATTTAGCCACATCGTTTGCAACACTGAAAGTCGTGAGGGCGCCACGGGTCATGAGCATCTGCTTGCCGATTTCAACGATCTCAATAAGCTTTGTTGGATTGGAGTCGAGGTCCACCATGTTGCCGGCCTCTTTGGCAGCCTGGGTACCCGTATTCATGGCCACCCCTACATCAGCCTGGGCAAGGGCAGGGGCGTCATTGGTACCATCACCCGTCATGGCAACGAGATGCCCCGTTGCCTGTTCCTTGCGTATCAGGGCGAGCTTGTCTTCCGGCCGCGCCTCGGCAAGAAAGTCATCAACGCCGGCCTCTGTCGCGATGGCCTCTGCCGTCAACCGGTTATCACCGGTGATCATGACGGTTCGAATGCCCATGGCGCGGAAGCGTTCGAAGCGGTCCTTCAACCCCCCTTTGACGATGTCTTTCAGATGAATCACGCCCAATACACGATCATTCTCTACCACCACGAGGGGCGTCCCTCCCGACCGGGAGATGTTTTCTATTACCTTCGTGACGTCTGCAGGAAAATTACTACCGGTAAAAATCATGATTGCATCGGGGGCGCCCTTCCGAATCTTCCTGCTGTCGATATCGACGCCACTCATGCGGGTTTGGACCGAAAAGGCCGTGAAGGTCGCCTGTGCCATCTCGGCGATGGACAGCCCGCGCATACCAAAATCCTTGGCAAGGACGACGATGCTCCGCCCTTCCGGTGTCTCATCCGCCAGGGATGCGAGCTGTGCACCGGAGACGAGCTCCTGAGCGGATACACCGGTAGCGGGGATAAATTCCGTGGCCTGACGGTTGCCCAAGGTAATCGTCCCCGTCTTGTCCAGAAGCAGCACGTCCACATCTCCCGCTGCCTCGACGGCCCTGCCGCTCATGGCCAGGACGTTCTTCTGGACCAGCCGGTCAATGCCGGCAATGCCGATGGCGCTTAATAGCCCACCGATTGTTGTCGGAATCAGACAAACCAGCAGGGCGACCAAGACATTGATGGAAAAGGATATACCTGAGTAGAGACCGAAAAATTTCAAGGTCAGGATCACAACCAGAAAAATGATGGTCAGGGCTGCCAGAAGGATGGTCAGGGCAATCTCATTGGGCGTCTTTTGTCTTTGCGCACCTTCCACAAGGCCGATCATGCGGTCCATGAAGCTTTCTCCTGGATTGGCGGTAACCTCGATTTTGACCCGATCGGAGAGGACCCTGGTGCCCCCGGTAACGGCACTCCTGTCTCCGCCGGCCTCGCGGATCACAGGGGCCGACTCTCCCGTAATAGCCGATTCATCCACGGTGGCCGCGCCTTCAATGATATCACCGTCGGCAGGAATAATCTCACCTGTAGAGACGATGATCACATCGCCCTTCCGGAGGCTCTCCGCAGTCACACTTTCCACGGCGCCGGAAGCCAGGGTGAGGTTGGCTATGGTCTGGGTGCGGGTTCGGCGCAGAGTATCTGCCTGGGCCTTTCCACGCCCCTCAGCCATGGCTTCGGCAAAGTTGGCAAAGAGGACTGTGAACCAAAGCCATAGGGTTATTTGAAGACCGAATCCAAGGGAATCGTTTTCCAGGCGGAAAAATAGAACGATGGTCGTGATTAGGGCGCCCGCTTCTGTGACAAACATGACGGGATTCTTCATCATGTTCCGGGGGTGAAGCTTTTTGAAAGATGCCGAAGCGGCTTGCTTCATGATATCTTTTTCGAAAAGAATGTGGGATCTTGCGGCCATCAGAATAACCTCCCGGACCCGGTCATGATGAAATGCTCAACAACCGGTCCCAAAGCGAGTACGGGGAGAAAGGTCAAGGCGCCCACGATCAACACAGTTCCGACAAGCAATACCAGGAAGGTAAACCCGGCGACGGGGAAGCTCCCCGTATGGGGCGGCGCCAGCTTTTTCTTTGCCAGGTTCCCTGCCAGGGCCATGACCGTAATGATGAAAAAGAAACGGCCGATGAGCATGGCGAAGGCCAGCGTTGTATTCAACCAGGGGGTGTTAGCGTTAAGGCCGGCAAAGGCGCTACCGTTGTTTCCCGTGGCCGATGAATAGGCATAGAGGATCTCGGAGAGGCCATGGGGTCCCGTATTGTTCAACCCGGCTACCCCCCAGGCGCTGACGGCCCCCAAGGCCGCAAATCCCAGGATACTTACACAGAGGATCAAAACGGCGAGGACGCTGACCTTGACGTCATAGGCCTCGATCTTCTTTCCGAGATATTCCGGCGTGCGTCCGATCATTAGGCCGGACAGAAAAACCGTCAGGACAACGAAGATCAACATACCGTAAAGACCGGCTCCGACACCACCGAAGACTACCTCTCCCAGTTGGATGTTAAGCAGGGGAATGAGCCCACCCAAGGGAGTGAAAGAATCGTGCATGGCGTTCACGGCGCCGCAGGAGGCATTGGTCGTGACCACGGCGAAGAGGGCGGAATTGAAGATCCCGAAGCGAACCTCCTTTCCTTCCATGTTGCCGCTCAACTGATCGAGACCCAGCGCTGTCAGGTGGGGATTTCCCACCGCTTCGGCCCACCAGCAGACCAGGACGCCCGCCAGAAAAAGAAAGGCCATCGCCCCCCAGATCACCCAGCCGTGGCGCTGATTTCCAACCTGGTGGCCCAGGTACCATGTCAGGGCGCTGGGAATGAGAAAGATCGAAAGGATCTGGATGAAATTCGTCAGCGGCGTAGGATTTTCATAGGAGTGGGCGGCGTTGGCGTTCATAAAGCCGCCGCCGTTGGTGCCCAACATCTTGATAGCCGCCTGGGAGGCCAATGGCCCCTGGGCAATGGTCTGTGTTTCCACCATCTTTTCTAACATAATTGTCTTCCCGTTTTGATCTTTGACGGGCGTCCCGGTTGCATCCTGTTTTGGTTCCGGAACCGGGTAAGATTCGACCAGACTTGCCGTATCATAAGCCTTGAAATTCTGGATAGCCCCTTGAGAGACGAGAAAGACGGCGTAGATGAGACATAGGGGCAAGAGCATATAAAGATTCACCCGCACGAGATCGCCCCAGAAGTTGCCGAGTGTTTTGGCCGTCTGGCGGGCGATTCCACGCACCAGGGCCGCCGCCACAGCGATCCCCGTGGCGGCCGAAGCGAAGTTATGAAAGGTCAGACCCACCATCTGCGAGAAATAGGACAATGTCGATTCGCCGCCGTAGCTCTGCCAATTCGTGTTGGTCGTGAAGCTTACTGCCGTATTGAAGGCCAGATCTGAACTCATGGGACCGAATCCCTGTGGATTGAGAGGCAGCAGATGTTGCAGCCGGAGAATCGCAAAGGTAAAGAGCAACCCCATAAGGCTGAACAGGAGCAGGGAAACCGTATACCCCTTCCAGTCCTGCTCCTTTGCCGGGTCCAGCCCAAGAGCCCGGTAGATGAAACGCTCTAGGGGCTTCAGGACGACATCCAGAAAGGTCTTGCCCGTGGGGTTAAGGACGCGAACGAGGTAAAGGCCGACCGGCTTGGTGAGCAGAGCGAGAAGTACCATGAACAGGGCCAGTTGTATCCAACCGTAAATGTCCAACATAGTATTGTCTCCGTTAAAACTTCTCGGGCCTGATCACAGCAACAAAAAGGTAAACAATCAGGATAATGCCGATAATACCTACAATGCTTTCCAACATGTCTAAAACCTCTCACATGCCTTGGCAAATAAAATACAAAGGACAAAAAAAGTGACAACGATTCCGATATAAAACAAATCAATCATTGCGGATAATTCTCCCTAGGATTACTGATCCACCATTTTGAGGGTGAATGAAAAGGTGGCGCCTTGGCCTTCCTGACTTTCCACGTTAATAGTGCCTCCGTGGGCTTCCACAATCTCCTTGGCAATAGCCAGCCCCAAACCGGTTCCCGTCTCCGATTTCTGATCCGGTACGCGGAAGAATTGTTCGAAGATCCGTTGAAGGAATTGGTCGGGAATGCCGCTCCCTGTATCGGTCACGAAAAAGCGAACCAGCTGGCCTTCTGTTTCCGCCTTAACACTGATCCGCCCTCCCGGCTCCGTATAGCGAAGGGCATTGGACAGCAGGTTGGAAAAGACAATGCTGATCTGACTTGTGTCCGCATTGACCATGGGCAGATTGTCGGGAACAGCGGTTACCAGATCAATGCCGCCTTCCTGGGCAGACCGTCGGAGCGTATCCACCGCTTCCATGATAAGGGTATGAGGCGATACGGCCTGAAATGTCATCTGTGAGCGGCCGATTTCGATACGGCGAATATTAAGCAGTTTAGACAGGATGCGGTGAAGAAGATCACTCTCCTCCCGCGCCGCCAGAAGCAGATCGAGCTGTTTTTCCGTCAATGGTCCCACTTTCTCTTCCAGAAGCAGGTGAATGGCCATGCGTATGGAAGTCAAAGGCGTCTTCAACTGATGGGATACCGTTGAAATCAAACCGCTTTTTAGTTCTTCGACTTGACGCTGTTCTGTAACATCCTTCAAGATCAGAATAACACCGGTCAGATGCCCATCACGGTCTGTCCTCGGTGCTGCATCAGCGTGAAAATACCTTTCTTCGCCATTTGTGAACATTTGGAAGAGCTTCTCCTCTTCACGATATTTCTGAGTATCCTGGTCGATAATCGAATGGAAGAGGCGATTTAGATGATCGACCGATGCATCTCGGACGAGCAGGCCCGCCCTCAGTCCGAAGAGATTTTTGGCAGAGGCCGTCGATATTTCGACTCTCCCTTCGGGATCGACAATGGCCACGGCGTCGGGCAGCCTGCTGAAGGTCTCATTGGCTGCTTCCCGGGTACGGGCCAGTTTAGCCTGGTCACTGCGACGGAACACCCTAAGGCTCAAGGCCATGTCGTTAAATGCCTCTGAAAGGCGACCTATTTCATCGTGTGATTCCGCCTTTACAACAAGATCCAGATTGCCGTCCCGGATCGCCTCACTGGAATGTATCAGCCGGTTGATCGGCTTAAGGATCCATTTGCCGATGAAGATCATAAAAGCCACAGCGATTACAGCGCCGAAGAATAGGAAGATGTACATATGCCTCTGGGCCGCAGCTGCCTGTTTTCTTGCCAGATCGTTGGCTTCATGCATGTTGTTCTGGTTCATCTGGAGGATGGCGTCCGCTTCGTTCTTGATCTGCTGAAACAGGGGGAACAGCTCTTTAAAATAAAGGCGGCGGCGGAATTCCGGGGGCAGGGTCTGATTCTCGATCTGATGCAACACCTGCACGTAGGAGGCGTAAATGGTCTTTACGGTGTCCGCCTTTTCCCTTTCTCCCGGGACGGTGATATTGTGAAGTTCGACATCCAGGGCCTGGGCAAAACTCGCCTCATTTTGCCGGATCATCCTTGTGCCTTCTTCCGAATAACCGAGAAAGGTGAAGAGGATGCCGCTGTCCATACGCTCCAGGGCTTCCTTCATTTCCTGGCAGGCGACAACGCTACGATAATTTTCTCGTAGAATGACGTCGATGGACTGTCCAAGATCCTTGAACTGAATGATGCTTTGAATGCCGGTGATCATAATGATCAGGAGCAACCCTCCGAATCCCAGCGACAATTTATGACGAAGTCCGAGCATTTCATCTCTCCTGTCATGTATAGGAGCAACTCTTGTACCAATCTTATGTAGCTGTTAAGTGGATGATATTAAGGTGATTTATTGCGATCAAAGGGAGGGGGCATTGCAAAATTCAAGTTTTTGGCAGGAATTCATTGCAAAATTCAATAGACATGGTTTTTGTGATCATTAAATACCATACTGTTTCCGGCGGCGCCAGAGGGTGGCTTGATCAATGCCGAGAACGGCAGCGGCTTCTTGAAGAGATCGTGTGTCAGCAAGAACGTGACGGATATGTTCCTCCTCAATCTTGCCCAGGGAGACCAGGTTTCCCAGTTTTACCGGTGTCTCGCCCGTCTTCAGATTGTCCGGGAGATCGCCGATGCCGATCCGGTTCGACGGGCAGAGAATGACGGCCCGTTCAATAACATTACGTAATTCACGGATATTTCCCGGCCAGCCATAGCCCTTTAGCAGCTCCAGAGCATCATCGGTGAAACTCAGGACCGACTTATGGCAGTTTTTCCCGAAAAAGACGAGCAGGCGATTTGCAAGCACAACAACGTCATCGGGTCGCGATCTAAGCGGCGGTATTTCAATCTGGATGACATTGAGTCGATAAAAGAGGTCCTCCCGAAACCGGCCTTCCCGAACCGATTTCTCCAGATCTATATTCGTTGCAGCGATGATTCTCACGTCGGCATGGCGGGTTACATAATCACCGACACGCTCATATTCTTTGTCCTGGACAAAACGCAGGAGCTTGGGCTGGAGAAAAAGTGGCAGGTCGCCGATTTCATCGAGAAAGAGCGACCCGCCGTCACAGGAGCTGATGCGACCGGCATTGTCGCGAACGGCGCTGGTAAAGGCGCCCTTGACATGTCCAAAGAGCTCGCTTTCGAGGAGCTCTGGAGAAAGGGAGGGACAGGAGAGCACGCTGAAAGGCATGGAAGCCCTGCGGCTCCAGGTGTGTATAGCCTTGGCCAGGACGCTTTTTCCCGTTCCGCTTTCCCCCCGCAACAGGATCGTTGCATCGGACGGCGCCACCTGACGGGCCAGATTGAGGGCACGCTCCATAACGCCGCTCGTTGTGGAGAAGTCTTCCTCCAGGCGGGATCGTCCCAGATCTTCGTGCAGGGCAGCGACTTTCTGTTCCAGGCTCCTGACTTCAAAGACCTTCTTTACGGCCAGGGTGATCTGAGCCGGGGTGAACGGCTTTGGTATGTAATCGGCGGCGCCGCGTCTTACTGACTCGACAGCCGTGTCAATCGAGGCATAGGCCGTAATCATGATAATCTTGAGCCAGGGTGATGTAGCCAGCAGGGCAGGAATAAGATCCAATCCGCTGACTGTGCCAAGGCGGATATCGACGAAGGCGATGTCAAAGGACTTTCGTGATGCCTCGGCAAGGGCGTCTTCTGGTTTTCCCGTGGCGGTGACGCGGTAGCCCTCCGTTTCCAGACAGATGGATAGGGTCTTGCGGATATTGGCCTCATCATCAACGACAAGGATATTGAGGGGAGGATTGTTCTCTTTCATCATAGAGATCGTCTCTTTGTGATCATGGAAACGGGAGTTTAAGTTCAATTTCTGTTGAGTTACGCTGAAATTTAGTCATACCATTCGCATAAAATCAAGATAATTAAAGATCCGATTTTCCCCGTTGCAAATCTCCTGCTTATCTACTAGGATCCGCGTCCATGAAGAGTTGGGAAAAGACAGGTTCATACAACGATCGTATTGAGACACGCTTTGAAAAATGGCTTCGCCGCGGCTCAAAAATCTTTTTCGCTTCTGGTTACTTGGCATATAATTGTGACTAATTACATGATTTTAAATTCAATCTCGGAACGGCGAAAAACATTTGATTCACCGCTTGCGAATCATTTTTCTGCGGTTATGCAAAGATTTCGTATTATCGTCAGCATTCTTTTGTGCGTGCTTTTTGCAGCCCTGCTGCCAGCATGCAGCAACCAAAATCCCGACTTGTCGGCAAGATCGGCAACAGGTACGGGACCGGCGTTTGGGGACATTATCGTCGAAGGGTCCATCGGCGACGCCAGCAACCTCATTCCCCTCCTGTCCAGCGACTCCACCTCCCACCAGATCGCCGGCCTGGTTTACAACGGTCTCCTGAAATACGACAGGGATCTCAAGATCGTCGGCGATCTTGCCGAGTCATGGGAGATCTCTCCGGACGGCCTCGCAATCGTCTTCCATCTCCGCAAGGGGGTTAAGTGGCACGACGGTCACCCCTTTACGGCGCAGGATGTTTTCTTCACCTACAAGGCCACCATCGACCCCAAGACGCCCACCGCTTATGCCGGGGACTTCCTCAAAGTAAAAAAAGTCGCCATCCTGGATGATTACACTCTCCGCGTATCCTATGACAAACCCTTTGCCCCGGCCCTCATGAGCTGGGGATCGCCGATCCTGCCGAGACACCTTCTGGAGGGCAAGGACATCACATCATCTCCCCTTTCCCGACGTCCCGTCGGCACTGGTCCTTACCGTTTCAAGGAGTGGCTGTCGGGGCAGAAAATCGTCCTCGTTGCCAACACGGATTATTTCGAAGGCCGGCCTTATCTCGACGGATACGTCATGCGGATCATCCCCGATACGGCCACCATGTTTCTCGAACTGCGGGCCAACGGCATCGACCAGATGGGACTGACACCTTTGCAGTACACCCGCCAGACGGAAAACAATCTCTTCCGCAAGCATTACAACAAGTACCGCTACCTCTCCTTCTCTTACGTCTATATGGGCTATAACCTGAAAAATCCCCTTTTTACAGATAAGCGGGTCCGGCAGGCCATCGCCCATGCCGTCAACAAGGAGGAAATGATCCAGGGCGTACTTTTAGGACTGGGGAAGGCGGCGACTGGTCCTTACAAACCGGGAACCTGGGCATATAACCCCCAGGTCCGCAACTATCCTTACGATCCCCGGCAGGCCAAAGCGCTCCTGGCCGCGGCCGGCTGGAAAGACACCAATGGGGACGGCATCCTGGAAAAGGATGGTCAACCTTTCATCTTTGAGATAATTACCAACCAGGGAAATGAGGTCCGGGCCAAATGCGCCGAAATCATCCAGAAGCAACTCGCCGACGTGGGGATCAAGGTCAAGATCAGGGTCCTGGAATGGGCGGCCTTCGTAAATGACTTTATCAACAAGCGGCGCTTTGATGCGACAATTCTCGGCTGGACAATCCCCCAGGATCCGGACATCTACGACGTGTGGCATTCCAGCAAGACGGGCCCGGAGGAACTGAATTTCATCTCCTTCAAAAACGCCGAAGTAGATCTATTGATTGAAAAAGCTCGTGGGGTTTTTGATCAAAAAGAAAGAAAAAAATATTATGACCGTATCCAGGAGATCCTGGCCGAGGAACAGCCCTATCTGTTTCTCTACGTCCCCGACGCCCTGCCCATGATCCATGCCCGCTTCCGGGGCATAGAACCGGCCCCCCAGGGAATCACATATAACTTTATCAAGTGGTATGTTCCGAAAGAGGAACAGAAATTTGTCATGACGAAATAGCTAGATTTTCCCGCAGATAAGTCCGGAACGACTCGTCATCGGTGTTAATAAACACCGGTTCCCCTTCCCTGGCATCAACGTCTTTCATGCTCTGGGGCAATTCCGGATCAATGTTGAGGAGTTCATTTATTTCCTTCGGGAATTTTGCCGGATGGGCTGTCTCGAGGGAAACACATAAAGGGAAGTCTCCCTGCTTTTCCAGACAATCCTCCAGGCCCCGCCAGCCTACGGCGCCGTGGGGCTCCAATAGCACTCCATAGGTCTCATAAATCCTTTTGATGGTCTTCTTCGTCTCGGCATCGGTAATGCTGACGGAGTAGATATGCTTTTGCATCTCTTCGCGGTCAGGGTAGCGATGAACTACCCCGTTCCGATCAACCGTCCCCCCGAAGAGATCAAAGAAACGTGCCAGATTGCTGGGATGGCCGACATTCATGGCGTTGGAGAGACAGGCCCGGGAAGGCGACACTTTCTCGTAATCTCCCGTCCCCAAAAACCTTGGGAACTCATCATTCTCATTGGTGGGCATCACCAGGGTTTTTACCGGCAGCCCCATGCGCCGGGCATATTCACAGCCCAGGGCATTACCGAAATTCCCCGAGGGGACAGAAAATATCATTTCCGCTCCCCCGACCGCCAACTGGCTGTAGGCATAGACATAGTAGATCGTCTGGGGAAGAATACGGCCGAAATTTATGGAGTTGGCCGAGGTGAGGTTGAGATTGTCCAGAGCAGGATCAGCGAAGGCCTGCTTCACCATGTCCTGGCAATCGTCGAACTTCCCGTCCACAGAAATCGCCCGGACATTTTGACCGATTGTATCGAGCTGTTTTTTTTGACGCCCACTGACCTCGCCCCGGGGATAGAGTATGGTGACATCGATACCCGGTACTCCCTTGAAGGCCTCGCCGACGGCGCTGCCCGTGTCTCCCGAAGTGGCCACCAGGACATTGAGGCGCTTCTCCGGATCGCGGACCATGCTCATCAGCCGGGCCATCATCCGGGCGGCAAAATCCTTGAAAGAGGCCGTGGGCCCCTGATCCAGGCGCATGACGTATTTACCGTTCAGCACCCGCTCCAGGGGGACGTCAAAGTTATAGGCGTCTTCAACTATCCACCGCAGCTTATCGAGGTCAATCTCCCCGGCCAGAAAACGACGGGCCACCAAAAAAGCAGCCTCGGCATATGGTTTCCCTTTTAAGGCCACAATCTCACCCATAGACAAGGAAGGAATCGCGTCAGGCATGAAAAGTCCCTCATCGGGGGCCTGCCCCATAAGCAGGGCCTCGCGAAAAGACACGGTTTCCCGAAACGGCTCAAGGCCGGGAATGTAGGCAAGATTTCTATTCGTGCTGTAATAGCGAATCATGGCTGGCATGAACATCTCCTCTTTTTCGTCGTTTTTTACACACCTGCCAAAGGCCTGTCAAGCATATCTTCCTGATTGACAACAGCTCAAATTCGGCAGATAATCACCGCCGCTAAACGTATGCATGCGTCCATTCGACAAAGGAATATCTAATGACTGAGAAAAACCGGCCCCGCCTGACCCAAACTGTTCACGGCTCGGGCTGAGCTTGCAAAATAGGTCCGGGCGACCTTTACGAAGCACTGAAAGATCTTCCCTTCATGACGGATCCAAATCTTCTGACCGGCATGGAGCACTCTGAAGACGCCGGCGTTTATAAGCTCCGTGAGGATCTGGCCATCATTCAGACGGTGGATTTTTTTACTCCGATTGTAGATGATCCCTATATCTTCGGCCAGATCGCCGTCACGAACGCCTTGAGCGACGTTTACGCCATGGGCGGCAAACCCCTGACGGCCATGAATATCGTATGTTTCCCCATCAAGAAATTTGACGTGTCCATCCTCCGGGATATCCTCCGCGGCGGCCTGGATAAAATGCGGGAGGCGGGTGTCCTCCTCGTGGGCGGACACAGCGTCGAAGACGATGAAACCAAATACGGCCTCGCTGTGACCGGGGTCATCCATCCGGATCAGGTGCTCATGAATCGCGGCGCCCGGTCCGGGGATAAGCTTATCCTGACCAAGGCACTGGGAACGGGCATTGTGAGCACCGCCGTCAAGGCCGACGCGGCCCCTGCCAATCTTATCGCAAAATCCATGGCGGCCATGACAACCCTCAACAAAGTCGCGGCGGAAATCCTCATGGAGACAACCGATGTGCATGCCTGCACCGATGTCACCGGTTTCGGTCTTCTCGGCCATGCCTGCGAAATGATCGAAGACAGCGATGTGGGCATGCATATCTCTGCCTCCGCTGTCCCTTGTTTCGAAGGCCTTCAGGAACTCGCCGAAATGGGAATCCTTCCCGAAGGCCTCCACCGCAATCGGCAATTCCGCAAGTCCCGCATCGATGTAAACTCTGACTGTCCGGAGTGGTTAGTAGATATCCTCTTCGATCCTCAGACGGCGGGCGGACTTTTCATCTCTGTCGCTCCGGAACAGGCGGCCGGGCTTCTTGATAAATTTAACCGTTCCGGCCTGAAGGACGCCGCCATTGTCGGCGAAGTAACGGTTGGAAATAAAGGAAAAATCATCGTCAGCCTATGAAACGAATTGAATCCTTCCTCGTAAAAAAAGAAGAAACCCTGTTTAACGTCTTCAAACTTAGATCCATGGCCAGACCGGACGATACCTTGGCGGTCCTGATGTATGGCAGTCCCGATCCCGACGCTGTAGCTTCGGCCATGGCCTTGCGGGAAATCTTTAAACAAACGGGGGGCTTAAAAAAATTTGCCTTCGTGGCTACCGAAGGGGTTCTCCGCCAGCAGAACAAGGAATTCATCCGGGCTATGAAAGTGGAAATCCAACTCCTCCACAAGGTCAACCTTGAGGAGTACAGACTCGTGGCCCTGGTCGACGCCCAACCGACCTTCTTTGGCAAGGACTGCGAAGGGATTCATCCCCAGATCGTCCTCGATCATCATCCCGTCACGTCGGCCTGGCACGCCGAACTGGCTGACGTCCGGCCTCAGTATGGCGCCCTGTCCACAATCATGACGGAATATCTTCTCGCCGCAAAGGTGCGCATTCCCAAACTGCTCTACACGGCTTTATTGTATGGCATTAAAAGCGATACCAATAATTTTGAAAGAGATTCCATCCTCGAGGATATCGGCGCCTATTATCTCAATGCCACCCGGGCAAACCGGCAGCTCATCCGTCGTATTGAACTCAACCAGATTCCCGAGCGATATCTGAAATATTTTGAACACGCCTATTTCCACCGGCGGCGCTACCGTGACCGGGTTACCAGCTTCCTGGGAAAGGTGGAAAGCCCGGACGTCTGCGTCCAGGTCGCCGATTTCTATCTCCGCATCGCCGATATCTACTATGTCGTGATCGCGGGGGTCATCAAGGACAGGCTGATTATTGTCTTTCGGGGCGACGGATACCGCCAGGATTGCGGCAGCATTGCCAAAAACGCCTTCGCCAAGTATGGCAGCGCCGGAGGTCACAAGAGCGCCGCCCGGGTTGAGATTCCCCTGGAAACCCTCAAAGAGGTTCTTCAGGGTGAATGGTCCCAGGAATCGGTCGAACAATTCCTCGTCCAGCGCCTCCGTCAGAAGCGCCCGGTTAAGAGCAGGAAGCGGACGGCAAACAATGATCGGGAAGTTTCCTGATTTGCTTCAAGTGGTATTATCAGGAAAATACTTGGCATCCGCAAAAAAATGTGAATCTCCCCTCTCTTCTCCAAGCCTTCAATTAATATTGAGATAGTCTCCATATTAATTACATTATAATTCAACATTGCCAGCATGGTGATTTCCGTCTATGGTAGCAACCAGCGGTAGGAGAGCCATAGCTCTATGCAGCACCAATTTTTATCAGGAGTGATAATGAACTCAGCCAAAGTAATTTGTCCCTTTTGTTCTTGCCTTGTCCAAGTAAAGAAATTTGGTAATGGTTGGGTTGGTCTATGTTGTCGTGAAATAATTTACAACTCTGATCAGCTGCCTCGGACAAAACTACCAGAAGATTTAGAAACTGCAGGCAATATCAGCTCTCAATGGTTATTTCACGATCACCACCATAATGCAAATAATATCAGATACTTAGAAACCTCAGAAAGCAACCTCACTCCCGGAGACAGACGTGCCGCCATGGCAGCTCAGTAATCCGGATTCAATGGCTGCGATCGGATGTTTTCAGCAAGACAATAACTTCAGGCGAGACCGCCGCCGGGCCCGGCCGGTTTCTCTCCATTCGGAAGATTTCGCTTCCCTGGATGATTCCGTTTCGATGCCAATGCCATTTTAGCGAGTTCATCTTCCCTCTGGGCGATGGTTCATCGTCGCTTCGCAGTTGATTTCCCTTTTCATATCATGATAGGCTACTTACATAATGTCTGGATTGAAACTTTACACCAGTAACCGTGTGGAGGAACTGAGCGCCTGCCTTGCTGAATTGATGCGTGATGATCCCCTGCGAGACCCTTTGCAGGCGGAAATCATCATCGTCCAGAGCAGGGGGATGGAACGCTGGCTGTCCCTGGAGTTGGCCCGCCACCTTGGTATCTGCGCCCATATCCGTTTCCCCTTCCCTATTCATTTTGTTTATGATGTCTTCCGCCATACCCTGGGTAACATCCCGGAGACATCCCCCTACGATCCTGCCGTTCTCACCTGGAAGATCATGCACCTTCTTCCCCGCAGTCTGGATGGAGAAGCCTTTCAAAGCCTCAGATATTATCTCGGAAACGGCGGCATGGATCTCAGGTGCTACCAGCTATCGGCACGCATTGCCGGCGTCTTCAATCAATATCTGCTATTCCGTCCGGAGATGATCAGGAAGTGGGAAAGGGGCGACGAGAACCACTGGCAGGCCGTGCTCTGGCGGAATCTGGTGCAAGGCATAGAATCATCTCTCCACTTAGCGGCCCTCCAGGAGGCTTTCTTTCAGGGGCTTCGGGAGCAAGCGCCGGCCTGGCCGGATATGCCCCGGCGGGTCTCCGTCTTCGGTGTCTCCGCCCTGCCCCCCTTTCACCTGAAAATATTGGCCACCATCGCCAATTTCATGGAAGTCAATCTTTTCCTCATGAATCCCTCCCGGGAATACTGGCACGATATTGTGTCGGATCGAGAGATGACACGGATCGCCGAGAGAACAAAGTCCTTCGGCTTTTCCGAAGGGGAGGATCTCCACCTGGAGCATGGTCACGGCCTACTGGCTTCCCTGGGGACGTTGGGCAGGGACTTTTTCCAGCTCCTGAATGATTACCCCCTCACGGAGAACACCCTTTTTGAAGAACCGGGCGAGGAGAATCTGCTGCGGACCATTCAATCGGACATCCTGAATCTTCGGGAACGGGGACGGGAAGGGAAAAAGCTGCTGCCGGAAACCGACAATTCCCTCCGAATCCACTCCTGCCATACCCCCATGCGGGAGATAGAGATCCTTCAGGATCGCCTGCTTTCCTTTTTTGCCGACGATCCCGGCCTGAAACCGGGAGACATCCTCGTAATGACTCCGGACATAGGATTGTACGCCCCCTTCATTCAGGCAGTATTCTCTCTGCCCTCCGACGATTCCCGCTGGCTTCCCTTCAGTATCGCCGATCGCAGCATCCCTCAGGAAAGTCCCCTGATCGAAACCTTTTTCCGGCTCCTCGCCCTTAACGGCAGCCGCTTCCCGGCCTCCGAGGTCTTCGATATTCTCGCAACGCCGGCAGTCAGGGAAAGATTCTCCCTTTCCGAGACCGACCTGCAGGAGATTCATCACTGGCTCCAGGACACGGGTATCCGCTGGGGAACGGATGCCGAAAGCCGTGGGGACATGGGCTTACCCCCCCTCCCCTGGAACACCTGGCGGGCGGGACTGGAGCGGCTCCTCCTTGGTTATGCCCTGACTGCCCCGCCGGAAGGACGCCTTTTTCAGGGCATCCTGCCCTATAATCAGATAGAGGGAAGCGTTACGGACATCCTGGGTCGCTTTCTTAACTTCACGGATACCCTCTTTCGCTCCGTTTCCGCCCTGAGCGAACAAAGAACGCTCCAGGGCTGGGCTGAATGTCTCCTTGATTTTTCAGACAACTTCTTTGCCGCGACGGAAGAACGGCTCCGCGATCTTCAAGCTCTCCGTCGCACCCTTCACAAACTGGCCGAACTTCAGGAACTCTCGGGATTCCCGGAGCGGATTCCCCTGGATACCGTCCGGGCATGGCTCAAAGAAAATATCGCCGGTCAAACTTTCGGTACGGGCTTTCTGACCGGCGGCGTCACATTCTGCGCCATGCTGCCCATGCGCAGCATCCCCTTCCGGATCATCTGCCTCCTCGGCATGGGGGATGATTCCTATCCCCGCCGTTCTTTCACACCCGGCTTCGATCTGATGACGAAACAGCCCCGCCCGGGCGACCGCTCCCTCCGGAATGATGATCGCTATCTGTTTCTAGAAGCGATCCTTTCCGCCCGGGACAAGCTCCATATCAGTTTCGTGGGACAGGACATCCGGGACAACAGCTCTCGTCCTCCCTCGGTGCTGGTGAGCGAACTAATAGATAGCATCGAGGAAGGATTTGAATTCTCCCAAGGAGAAATCCGCGCCGGGCTGGTGGTAAAGCATCCGCTCCAGGCCTTCAGTCCCGCCTACTTTGGAGATAACCGGCAACTCTTCAGTTATTCCCCGGAGAATGCAGCAGCCGCCCGGCGCGCCGTCGGGAAACGGGAAGGTCCCCGGGCCCTGATCTCCGCCGACCTTCCCGGAGCGGGAGAGGAATGGCAGACGGTGAACCTGTCCGCCCTCTGCCGTTTTTTTGCAAATCCTGTCCGGTATCTTCTCCAGGAACGCCTCGGCATCCGCCTGGAAGACGATCAGGCCATCCTGGAAGATAAGGAACATTTCACCCTCGACAATCTGGAAAAGTACCAGCTACGCCGGGAGCTGATCGACCAGGGGCTCTCCGGTAGGGACATTACGAACCGGCAGGAAACACTCCTCGCCGCCGGGCGACTCCCCCATGGCAATCCGGGTATTTGCAGCTACGAAGACCTGCATCATACCGCAACCGCCTTCCTCGCCCGTCTTGCCCCCCTTTCATCCGGCCGTCGTCTGGCCGACCTGGTTGTCGACAGTACCATTGGTCCTTACCATCTGACCGGAAGGATCGAGCACCGCTACGAGCAAGGCGTCATCCATTTCCGTCCCGCCAAGGTCAGGGCCAATGACCGCTTGCAGATCTGGATCACCCATCTCTTCCTCCACCTGACGCCGGATTTCGAAGGCCTCCGCCAAAGCACCTATGTAGGTGAAGACATGACTTGCCGGTATCCTTCCCTGACGGATCCCGGGGAGCACCTCGCAAAACTCCTCGCAATTTACTGGGAGGGTCTCCACCATCCCCTCCATTTTTTCCCCCGCACCTCAGCGGCGTACGCGGAAGCAATCTTTAAGGGTAAGGAAGGGGACGCGGCTATGAACGCGGCGCTCAGCCAGTGGCGAGGTTATAAGGGCAAGGGAAATAATCAGCAGCCTGGGGAGAGGGAAGAACCTTATGTGCAGCTCTGTTTCACAGATACAGACCCTCTGGATGACGCCTTCCAGGAGCTGTCCCTGAGTATCTTCGTCCCCATCCTGGCGTTAGAAGAAAGAACCTGACGGATGGACATCAAAAATAAGGTGATCGTAGAAAAATCATGTCCGTTCTTCAACCTTGCGAAACCATCTCGCCAATGATGGATTTGACCGGCTTGATCTCCCTGATGAGACTGGATGCAGGGGATCATTTGTCCCGAATATTTGTATCAGAAGTCACCCGGGGGAATATGGAAGAGACTGGCGATTACGCCGTCAAAATAATCCGGCAGGTAGCGATCCCATAGCTTCACGGGGAGATCTTTCAATTCCCCCTGGTTTGACAGGGTAAAAAGAAAAAGGTAACGCATCAGATATTCTACATTTTTCGCCAAATGCCCCCGGTATTGCTGGCGGAGGCGTTGGGCGATCATTCGGTCCTCATGCATGCACCGTCCGATCTCGCTTTCCAGCATCTCCTGGTAGTTGGAAACGATAACTTCCAGATTGACTTCTTCCTCTCCGGAAAGGACAAAATCGGCAAATTTCCGTTCTGCCTGCGCCGGTTCGACGCCCCGGTTTGCCATGACGGCGTACATACTTGCCGGTAAAGGCCCCCGGATCAGTTCAGCCTTGGGCAACGCGACGCGGACCACCAGATTGACGGCGTTGTAGCGTCCCTGATGACGTTCCTCCTCCGCCACCCGGCAATACTCGATATTGTCGAGGGCCGTCCGTATTCTCCCCCGCTCGTCGTCTTCCAAGACCACCTTTACACCAGCGACATCATTGATGGCCAGATCGGTCGCCCCCTTGATCTCCCGCTGCCGCTGCAGATCTTCGACAAACCGTTCTTCCGCATCAAGAAATTCTTTGAGCATCTCCTCGGGGGAACTAAGCAGATATTCCCGGGGGATACTTAGACGTGCAGCCCGCTCATCAGCCAGGATTTCGGCGTGTCTTTTGATCGCATCAAAAATCCAGTCAATGATCCGTCGCGCCCCTTTTTCCGCCAAACGCCGGATGCGCTTGATCCGCCAGGATCCGAGATAATCATTCCCCTCTCCCTGACTTTTAAAAAAAAGCATGGCCTGGCATGGCGTTTCGCGATAGAACCGCCCGGGATGTTCTTCGTAGTCACCGATCAGTTCCTCGATACGGGGGTTGTGGTATGGCGGCCTGCGGACGATGGCGTCCTTGATTTCTCCCTTCAGACTGATCCGCTCCTCCCGCAGGTCTGAACCATGTAATTCCCGGAAAAGCCTCCCGGCAAAATGGTGGAGATACCGGGAAACAAAAAGCTGATTGAAATGGACCAGGCAGGTAATAAGGTCGCCGTCGCCGCTTAGAACATTACCGTACATAGAGCGGCGGATAAGGTCTTTCAGTTCGTTACGGTGCAGATAGTTATTTATGGTAATCATCGCTTCTCCGCTCAGGTGATTTTTTCTTTACAGAAGGCTTTTCTTTCTTTATAGTTCTGCAACATTGTCGCCGGATTTGCTTTCATCTCCTTATTTTACTTTCATCTCCATCTGATCTACAGGATCTTTTCACCAAAATAATTTCGTTGCACGGGCTTCCTTGAGGGGAGATACCATAAACAAGACAAAATATACAGGCATCAAAGAGGTGACGACATGGCACAGGACGAGGCATTGGACGAGGCCTACGGAGGTCTCGACATCGGCAGGAAAGTTCAGGAACTCAGGGAAAAACAGCAGTTGACGATCATGGATTTGGCGGCAAAAACCGGCCTTCCCAGGTCCGTGCTTGCCGAAATAGAGTCGGGTGAGGTGATCCCCCCGGTCGCGATACTGCTCAAGCTTGCCAAGGCCTTGAATGTCGGCATGGCTCATTTTTTTCAGGATACAGCCGTTGCAGACAAGATTTCGGTTACCCGCAAAGACCAGCGGCTACGGATCAAGAGGCGCCCCCATCATCACGAAGGTGAAGTGGACTATATCTACGAATCTCTGGAAACAGGAAAGCCGGACAAGCACATGGAACCTCTCTTTGTGGAATTCCAACCGATGGAAACGGGAGACATGATTTTTTCAACCCACGACGGCGAGGAATTTGTTTATCTTTTAGAGGGAAAGCTGGAATTCAGATCCCACGAGCGTACGGAAATCCTTGCCCCGGGAGACGCCATCTATTTTGAGTCCGACCTCAGTCATGCCTTCCGGGGGCTCGACAATAAGGCGGCAAGGGCAATCGTGGTCGTCTGGAACAGGTTATGAGACCGCAGAAAAATTTGGGAGGCTGATTATGCTGGAAATCCGGTTTCACGGACGGGGGGGACAGGGAACGGTCGTCGCCACGATTCTGCTTTCACAGGCCTTCTTCCAGGCCGGCTATCAGGTGCAGAGTTTTCCCTTCTTCGGGGTTGAGAGGCGGGGCGCTCCCGTAGAAGCCTACCTACGACTGGATGCTAAAAAGATCCTCCTGCGAACCAATGTCACCGCCCCGGATCATGTGGTTGTGCAGGATCAGACCTTGTTACAGAGTATCGACGTCACCCGGGGCTTGAAACCGGGGGGGTGGATCCTCCTCAACAGCCCCGAAGCCGCTGCGGACCCGGTTCGTTTCCGGGGCTTCAGACTCGCCTGCGTAGATGCTACCCGGATCGCCCTCAAACACGAGTTGGGAACTCGCACCCATCCCATTGTCAATACGGCCATGATGGGGGCCTTTGCCAGCATGTTGAGAATGCCGCCGATGGAGGCTGTCTGCAACGCTATCAGGGAAGAGGTCCCTTCCGAGCCGGAGGCGAACATCGCCGCCGCCAGGGAAGCATATGACGAAGTCATATTAATTGGCGATATAGCTTAGGGGAGAATTATGGATACTGAAATCGTTCCGAAAAAGAACCTCTACATGCCTCGGACATCAGTGACCACGGAAGGTAATAAAACCGGGTCATGGCGTTTTCTCCGTCCGAGATACGAAGAAAAGACCTCCCCCTGCAGCACCGCCTGCCCGGTAGGAGAAGATATCGCCCGGATCGAGATGCTCATCACCCAGGGGGCCTTCAAGGAGGCTTGGGAAACGATTCTGAGAGAAAATCCATTACCCGGCGTCTGTGGCCGGGTATGTTATCACCCCTGCGAGGGAAGCTGCAACCGTCGTGAATTCGACACGGCCGTCGCCGTCCATACTATGGAGCGCTTTCTCGCCGACACAGCCGCCCGTAATGAAACGAAACCGGCCCTGGAAAGGCTCCCTCCCAAAGGAAAGAGCGTCGCCATTATCGGTTCCGGTCCGGCTGGGCTCGCGGCGGCCTGGTTTTTGAACATGCTCGGTTACGAAAGCGATATCTTCGAGGCCATGCCCGAAGCAGGGGGCTTGCTGCGCTGGGGCATTCCGGCCTACCGGCTGCCGGCGGCGGTCCTGAGCAATGAGATTGCCCGAATCGAAAACCAGGGGGTTCGCATCAGGACTGGCGAGACCGTAACTGCCTCCCGCTTTGAAGAATTGAAGACCTCCTACGACGCCATTTTCCTTGGTTGCGGTTACTGGCGAAACACAGCCCTGAATATTCCCGGCGAATCCGGATCGGGCGTTGAAGACGGGCTGTCATTCCTGAGACAGCTCCGCCAGGGAGCAAAGCCCGACGTAACGGGAGTTTCCGCGGTTATCGGCGGGGGCAATACGGCCATCGACATCGCCCGAAGCATCATCCGCCTGGGGGGACGAGCCGTTATTGTCTATCGCCGCAGGCGGGAGGACATGCCGGCTTTTGACGAGGAAATCGTAAGCGCTCTCGAGGAAGGGGTGGAACTCCGGGAATTAGTGGCCCCTGTTCAGATTGCCGCCCAAGGATCGGACTGTATCCTGACTCTCCAGCAGATGAAAGTAGATGGACGCGACCGGGACGGCCGGGGCAGAATCGTTGCCGATGCAACCAGTCCGGTGGAAATCCATGTGCAGAGGGTCTTCGTGGCCGCCGGCGCCGCAGCGGCAGAAACTTGGCATGAACCCCCGCCTGCAGAAACGGCTGGGCATCATAACGCACCCCTTACCCCGCACCTGCCCCTGAACCTCAGTCATTGTACCCTCCATCAAGAACAGCGGGGGACGCCGATCATCTATGGCGGCGATCTGACGAATACCAGCAAGAACGTCACCCAGGCCATCGCTTCGGGCAAACAGGCCGCCATGGCCCTCGATACCTTTTTCCAGAGCGGCGTCGAGGCCATCCGGGAGCGTCTTTCCGCCTGTCTGGTCGGTGAGGGACCATCTCTTTCCATGGAGATATACATGCACGGCCCCCGGAAAGAGAGGAAACCACACATCGTTTCGTATCAGGAAATCAATACGGATTATTTCCAGTTTGAACCACGGGTCATTCAACCCCGGCTCCTTATCGAAGAGCGGAACTCTTCCTTCGATGAAATCGAGCTGAAGATCTCAGCCAATACGGCGATGCGTGAGGCGGGACGCTGCTTCAACTGCGGGATTTGCAACGACTGCGACAACTGCTACCTCTTTTGTCCCGACGTCTCCATCCTGCGGGGTCGGGACATGACGGAACGCCACATCGATTACGATTACTGTAAGGGGTGCGGTCTTTGCGTTGTGGAGTGTCCCAGAAACGCCATGACCCTGTATGAGGAGGGAAAATCATGAAAAAGGTCCTCGAAGGCAGCCACGCCGTGGCGGAAGCGGTTCGCCTGGCCAGGGTCCAGGTGATTTCCGCCTATCCCATCACGCCCCAGACCCATATTGTGGAGATCCTGTCGGATTACGTCACCACCGGCAAGATGGCAGCCAAGTATCTGCGGGTGGAAAGTGAGCATTCCTGTATGGCGGCGTTGATCGGAGCCCAGAGTTCCGGAATCAGAACCTTCACCGCTACCTCTTCCCAGGGACTGGCCCTGATGCACGAACTCCTCCACTGGGCATCAGGTGCCCGCCTCCCCATTGTCATGGCCGAGGTCAACCGGGCCCTGGCGCCGGGATGGAACATCTGGAACGATCAGACCGACAGCCTCGCACAGCGGGATACGGGCTGGATGCAACTCTACTGCGAAGACGGACAGGAGGTCCTCGACACGACCATCCAGGCGTACCGACTGGCGGAAATCGTTAATCTGCCCGCCATGGTTGTTCTGGATGCATTTTACCTCTCTCACACCTATGAACCCGTCGATGTCCCGGAACAGGATGAAGTGGACCACTTCCTGCCCCCTTATGAACCGGCCTTCATCCTCGATACGAAACATCCCTATTCCCTGAGTCCCCTGGTAACACCCGCCGCCTACATGGAAATGCGCTATGAAATCGCCGCAGCCATGGATGATGCCCTGGAACAGTTTGACCGGGTGGAAGACGAGTTCGCGAAGATCTTCGACCGCCGCTACGGCGCCGTGGAAGCTATTGATTGTGATGATGCAGACATCGTCTTTGTGACCTCCGGCACTGTAACCAGCACCGGCCGTCTGCTTCTGGAAGAACTCCGGCCCCGGGGAGAAAAGGTTGGCGTCCTCAAGATTAAGTTGTTCAGGCCCTTTCCGATGGAAGCGGTGCGCCGGGTCCTCGGAAAGGCAAAGAAGGTCGTCGTCATCGACCGCAACTTTTCCTTCGGGGCCAGCGGGATCTTCGCCCAGGAGGTCCGGGCGGCCCTATGCAACCTTCCTGGCCATCCTCCCGTCTTCGGATACATTGCCGGCCTCGGGGGGCGGGACATTACCGTTCAACTATTGGAAGAAATCTATTTTGACGTAAAAGGAAGCGCTGCGCCCAGGAAAGAAAGTATCTGGGTGGGGCTTCAGGAGGTGAACCGTGCAACTTGATGCCCTTGACAAAGAGTTGATGTGTTCCGGCCATGTGGGCTGCCCGGGTTGCGGCGCCACGATTGCCATGCGATTTGTGTTGAAGGCCTTGGGCGAAAAGACCGTTATGGTTCTGCCGGCCTGTTGCTGGTCCGTTATCGCCGGCCCCTTCCCCCAGTCCAGCCTGAAGATACCCGTGATTCACACCGCCTTCGAAACGGGAGGGGCCACGGCAAGCGGTGTCCGGGCGGCCCTCGACATGAAGGGCGACACGGAGACGACGGTCATCACCTGGGCAGGGGACGGCGGCACCTTTGACATCGGCTTTCAGGCCCTGAGCGGCGCCGTGGAGAGAAACGAGGATTTCATCTACGCCTGCTATGACAATGAAGCCTACATGAACACGGGCATCCAGCGGAGCTCCTCCACCCCCTACGGGGCCTGGACAACGACCACGACCGGGGCGGACTGGAAGAAACTAAGGAAAAAGAACATTGTCGAAGCCCTGGTCGCCCATCGTATTCCTTACGCGGCGACAGCCAATATCGCCTTCCCGGAAGACCTGATCCGCAAGGTGAAGAAGGCCAAGGCCATCAAGGGGTCAAAGTTCCTCCATATCTACGCAAGTTGTCCGACGGGATGGCGGATACCTTCGGAAATGTCCATCAAGATCGCCCGCATGGCCGTGCAGACGAACATCTTCCCCCTCTACGAAGTGGAAAACGGCGTCAACTATACGATTAATTACAAGCCCAGGGAATACCTCGTCCGGGAGTACTTCAAGCTCCAGGGCCGTTTTCGGCACCTGAAAGACACCGATCTCGAACAGATCCAGGAAATGGTCAACGAAGACTGGGGGCTATTGCTGCGCAAGGCTGGGGAACACGCCTGATTCCGGTGAAAAATTAAAGCGCTATCTTCGTTGACATCGTCATCGGCTCCTCGACGTATGAACAACACGCCTGCGTCGCCTATTCCTCGCCACCTTGGTATCATCTCTAATTTTGAACCATCAGGACAGAGGTTCACAAATTAGTTTCCTAAAGGTTTTTATGTGGTCGTCAGGGTCTTGTACACCCGCTCATGAAGGGGCGTTTTGATACCCAGTTCCCGACCGGTCCTGACTATGTAACCGGTAAAGATATCTATTTCCGTTTCCCTGCCTTTTTCAAAGTCCAACTGCATGGACGTCTTCGTTTCATAGGGGAATTGACTAACTTTGGCAAGACTCACCTGGACAATATCACTGGGGAGATTAATCCCCTTGGCCCGGGCAATCTGTTCAACTTCACCGCAGAGGCCGGTCAACAAATCCTTGGATTCAGGATTATCCATCACAGCGCCAAAAGGCTTCTTCAACAAAGAAGTCACCCCGGCAGCGGGACAGATGAAGATGAATTTCGTCCACAAGGCGGCCTGGGCAGATAACGTCAACTCCGAGACGATACCGGACTCCTGGAACAGGACATCAATGGGTTGGAATCGCTCGACCGATCCGCCGTCGGGACCAAAAATCAGACGACTGGCAGGGCTGACCTGCCGGATAACACCGGGAGCTTCAATAAAAGCGGAAACATAAACAGTCCCATGAAGGCAAATCCCTCGGGGTAGAATCCCCTGGAGACGCTCCGTAATATCCACCCCATTTAGGAGGGGAATAATCACCGTCTCATCCTTGATGTTACCGGCAACCATGCGGGCGGCCTCCTCCAGACCATAACTTTTTACAGCGAACAACACGAGATCGAAGACACCTGCTTCAACAGGGTTATCCGTCGCCAGGGAGGGACGTACCAAAGATTCCCCAGCCGGCGTGATCATGGTCATTCCTTTTTCCTTAATCGCCTTTAGATGCTCACCCCGTGCAATAAAAACAACTTCATGCTCCGGTGTGGTTCCATACCTGAGCGCCAACTTCCCACCAAAAGACCCACCAACACCCCCAATACCAATTACCGCTATCCTCATAGGTCCTGCCTCCTTACTGATGTAGTTCCCGTCCATTCTATCGGACAAAGTCCGATCCCTCTTACTTCCTTTTCCTTAAGCCTCACACCGCTAAAATCCCTCTTCATATTCAGACTGTTCCCGATTGAAGAAAAACAGTTTCGTCTTTATAGTACCATCGAATGCAGGGAATAAAAAGACAAAAAGAGTGGCGGAGGCTATGAAGAAAAATCTTGAGAGAAGCAAGAAATTCCTAACCAAGGTCGAGTATGCCAGATATCTGGAGGCTATGAAACAACATGCCATCGATACCCGGGCGGAAGGCGTTTAAGCTCAGACCGAAGAAATAAACCGTTGATCACGCCCTTTGACAAGGTCAGATAACTGTATCAGCGTTACAAATAATCTGTCGCCAACAGAAAAAAGGCCTCTTCCGGATCCCTTTCCGGAGGGGGCCTTTTTATTGAAGGAAGTTGACAGCTCCGGAAAACCATGCTAATCCGTCGAACCTCGTCAGGAAAACCTCTTGCCCCCGTAGCTCAGTTGGATAGAGCACCGGATTCCTAATCCGGGTGTCGCGCGTTCAAATCGCGCCGGGGGTACCATTCTTCAGCTTTTAATTTTTCGTTGCTTTCCTGTTGCTGCCCCTAGAGAATGTTTGTCGTGACCTCGAATGATCCTTATCCCCATTCTTGATTGCTTATTTAATTCCTCTACAACTGTTCGGCGGATGGTAATCTTTAAATAATAATTATGGAACTAATTGTTTGCTCATAATGTTAAGATAAAATACTCGAAAGACAGAAAACAACATATCTTGGGGCAAAAGGATGTAAGCAAATAAAAAGGCCCCTCATAGGCAGGAGCCTTTTTATTAGATCTTAGGATTGGAAAGTTCTTACTTGCCGGCGCCTTCCGGATCATTTTTGTCGACCTTTGCGGGGGCCTTCTTCTCTTTCTTGGCTTTTTTGGTTTTTTTAGTCTTCTTTGCCTTCTTTGCCTTTGCAGGGGCCTTCTCCTCGGCCTTTACAGTATCAGCAGCGGGTTTTGCAGCCGGAGCCTGGGCGAAAGCCAAACCGGATACGGAAAGTGCAAACAGGATGGAAACGATAATGGACATCAACTTTTTCATGTTTTGTTACTCCTTTCAGTTTTTTTTAGTTGTATTCAGCTACTGCATTTGGTGTGCCAATATCTTTACTGTCATATATTGAACAATAAATCAGGTGGTTACAAACGTGGTCTGTTTGAGGCCGGTATTAATCAATTCATAACAGGGGAATTGGACACCACATCATGAGGAATAATTCCCTTGATTGTAATCCGGCAAGGTTATTCCTCGACACCCTTATGCGAGCTTTTGATGAATTGAGAATTGGCTAAATTACATCTATCTATAACGTAAGTAGTATAGAGACCGAAAACCATCAACTTAGTCGTTGTACCCTGCAACCCATAATCAAGAGATATTTGTAAAACAATCCCGTATATAATTTGCCGTTATCCCTTTTAAATTCATTTCACGTCCACAGAGGCCGGAAGCGCCGCCGGCGGGATGACTGCTTCACTTGACAGCCTGGTAACCATCGCCTTCACTGCTGTTATTTGTGGGCCAGATTTCTTGGCAAAGTTCGCGCTGTCATAACCCCACCAATCCCAACAGCCGTTGGGGGCATCATTACTCGTTTGTGGATACAGCACGACGATGTTGTTGGTATCTGCCCATCGGTTGTAACCAGCATTCCGCACAAACTGCTGGTCCAGCGTTGCTGAGTTCTGCTTGCAGCCATGAAAAACGACATGCAGCTTGCAGGCTGTTTTTCCTGCCACACATGCCTCTGGTACGAACACCCAGCCTTTTGTATCCATGCCGTGTCCGGATACGAATGGAGTTTGATCGAATTCTGTAAGACTGCCAGACAGCATACCGTTGTTGCGTTTGTTCAGGTGGCTGTATAGATGCTTGAGTATATCACCGGCAAGGTCAAAATTACAATTGTTGATGAAAGGGGCGGTTGTGGCTATGCAGTTACCTCCAAAGTCGTCTGTAATCATTGCGTGTCCGGATACGATGGAATTCTTGTATATGGTGTTTACATCTGGCACAAAGCTCTGGTAGTAAGACTGAAGGGCGTTCATTACTTCAGGTTTCACTGTTTTGTCGGCCACACCGGAGAATAAGTACAATTTGGAAGTACCCAGATTACTGATTGGATCAATAATACTTCTGGCAGACCAGTCCTTGGTGATATTCACAAGTGCCTGAATGGGAATGTCACTGCTGTGCGCCATGCAGCGACCCATGGCATCGACCAAGGATCCTTCACTGCAATAGAAAGGCCCGCCAGCCACGATCCCGGCTCCACGTTTGAAGGTGGCTGAATGTGCGACATGAACCTGTACTGCCATGAATCCGCCGGAAGATAGACCAGAGACGCTTATCTCTGATTGATCGATGGAGAGCGCAGGCAATTGAGGGGCCAATTTTGTGGCGCTGCAAGCGGACATGAGCGCAAGCGCAATAAATCCAAGGAATAGTTTTAATCTAATGGGCATGTTCGTCTTCTTGCTCTTGAGGATATCCCTTGTGTAAGATAAATTTGAAGGGATTGATAAAACCGTTATTCAGGTCGTAATGTTTCCTGAGTGACTTCCGAGCTGCTCTGACACCTCACGGGGTCTTCGATGATCCTGGATCTCCTCCTTTTTGTGATGTAATTGAAAGCCCACTTCAGAAAGACAACAAACCGATCCTCCTTCTGTAGGAGGAAGTAGATGTGAATGAATGCCCAGACAAGATTGGCTGTAAATCCGGCTATTTTCAGTTTTCCTGACTCAAGAATGGCGAAGTTGCGACCGATGGTCGCCATGTTTCCCTTGTCGAAGTATTTGAATGGCGGCGGCGGTGATTTGCCAGCCACCTGTCTGGCGATGACGCCGCCGGCGTAACCACCACATTGCATCGCCACTTGGGCGACCCCGGGAAGGGGCTTCCCGTCTTTTCCGATGACGAGTGCCGTGTCACCCACAACGAATATCTCCGGATAGCCGGGAACCGTCAGATTGGGTTCAGTTATTACCCTGCCGGAACGGTCAGTTTTAGCGTCCAGCCACTGACCGGCGGGAGATGCCTGCACACCCGCCATCCAGAGGACATTCAGGCTCCTGATTCGTTCTCCGCCAACGATGATTCCCTCTTCGTCTATTTCCTCAACGGCTTGGCCCAGCCTTACCTCGACACCCATATATTCCAGACGCGAGTGGGCTTTCTTTGACAGGACCGGCGAGAAAGATGGAAGGACACGGGGAGCGGCGTCGACGAGAATGATTCGTGTCATCAAGGGGTCGAAACGACGAAAGTCCGATTTGAGGGTGTGCCGGACCATTTCAGCAAGGGCTCCCGCCATCTCGCATCCTGTAGGCCCGGCTCCCACAAGGACAAAGGTGTAGAGTTCCGGGTGGCTCTCCGGGTTCTCCTGCAACTCAGCCATCTCGAAAGCCTTGAGAATTTTTGCCCTACAACCGATTCCGTCACGCAGTGTCTTCAAACCCGGGGCGAACCCAGCCCATTCGTCATGGCCGAAGTAGCTGCCCTGTGCGCCCATTGCGAGAACCAGGTAGTCGTAAGAAAAGGGGCGTTTCCAGCGGCTGACGAGGATATTTCGGTTCTCTTTATCAACCCCGGTGACTTCTGCCTGAGCAACGATAACATTTTGCTGTTTCTGAAGGATCTCGCGAATGGGAAAGGCGATGTCCCCAGCATCGAGCATGCTGCCTGCCACCTGGTACAGTAGTGCCTGGAAAAGATAGTGGTTTACCCGGTCGAAAAGAAACACCTGGACGGGTGCTTTCCGCAGGGCTCTTGCGGCCTCAATTCCACCACATCCTCCTCCAACAATGACGACCCTTGGTGTTGAACTACGATTTAAGTTTGCCATTTGGTATCCAAATTTTATGAGGATATCCTGCTCATTTACGCAGAGTAGTATACTTTTCCACGTTTGAAAATCCTAAAAAGAAGTTCCCGCCGCTCGATTTGCGGTAGCAATTGCCTGATGGGCCATGTCAATGGAGCGTCCAAGAGTGTTAAGAACCTGATCAGGATTATGAAAGCCCATACTATTTTCGGCAGCGACGATGTCCCAGAACCACTGGGCTTTTCTCACCAGCTCCCTTGCCTTATCAAGCTCTTCCTTGTTGGCTTTAGTTACAGCCGCTGCCTTACCTATGACTTCATGTGCTTTGGCCACGGTCTGACCGGCGGTCCTTTGAAGCTGCCAGACATTATTCTGGATGGTCATGACGCGTGTGAGTAGCCATTCCTCATTCTGGGTGTGGCAGGTTCGGCAGGATTCCTTCGTCATCCGCATCGGACTGGTAACCCAATGGGAGGTATATTTCTGACCGCTCTTGCGCACATAAGGCATATGACAGTCGGCGCAGGACACCCCGGACTTCCCGTGGACGCCATTGCTCCAGGTTTCAAATTCCGGATGTTGAGCCTTGAGCATCTTGGCCTGGGAATCGGGGTGCAGCCAGTCCTGATCGAATCCGGCAGGCTTCTCTTGGTAGTAAGCGTACATCTGCTCCGGTAGCATACCTTTATCCCAGGGGAAAACGACCTTCTTGGATTCCGGCTCGAAATAGTATTCCACATGGCATTGCCCGCAGACATAACTTCGCATGTCTTCCCGGGGGGCTTTCTTCACATCGATGCCGCGGCGTTGCATGGCCTCGATAAAGGCCGGATTGACAACCCGCAGATTCATCGTCGCCGGATCATGGCAATTTGCACAAGTAATGGGATGTTTTAATCTGGGGAAGAGCTCTGTCAAAGGCTTCTTTGCGTAGTTCCATCCCATGTCCTTGTAGATATCGATGAGGTTGGGGGTTTTGCAGGTCATGCAGGCGCCGGGAGTGGTCTGGTTGATCCGTTTCGTTTCTTTCAGATCCTGAACGGCATACGGATGCCCACGATCCTCCGTATAGTCTTTGCTAAAAGCCATACCCTTAAAATTGATGATAATTTCCGGTTCTTTTATAGACTTCTGGACCTTTTCGCTGCCACCGAAACCGGTGGGAGAGGGCGACATCTCCCGATTTTTCTGGTAGCTTTCATACTCCAGGGGATAATGCTTCCCCCAGACTGCGGGATCGTACTCACCCGCCGGAATATTTGCGAGCTTAAACGTGGCATCAGGTTTTCGGAGAAAGGCCTGAAAAATGATTATAACTCCCACCAGGGCGGCAATCCCTATCAGCAAGACAACGGCTTTTATCTTTTTACTCAACTGACATACCTCCTTTATCCAGGCCTCGGCCATGAACCAGATGACGGTGGCACTTGAGGCAATCGCCGCCTCCATTGACCATCAGGGTATTTTCAATCGTGGAATGATGGCACCTCAGACAATTGCCCCGCAAAATATCCTTGCCCTTTGTAGAGATGTTGATTGTTGCGGGATAATCCCGTAAGGTCTCATGGTAAAGATCATTCAACCCCGCTTGGGCTTTGTATATTACCTGCACGCCGATGTTGGCAGCGGGAAGGTGACATTCGATGCAGGCGAATTGTTTATGGTTTGATTGTTGCCAGCGGTTATTGACATGGTCCATGCTGTGGCAAGCAGCGCAGAAACGGGGGTTCCCCGACGTGTGATAGCCCCCGGCCATAAGCGCTGTGAGGAACACGCCAATGATAATTCCTGCTCCCAAGAGTACCATTGCCGGAAACCGAAATTTATTATTATATCTCATTTCGTACGCGGTCTCCCGTGCTTGCTAATGGGCGGTTTGATGACGAGCTAAATTTGTTATATACGAATAAATATTATACATTAATGTCAATGGAGAATGCGTAAAATATCAACGTTTAGATATTTTACCTTATATCTACATCCCCGTCAATTGTGAAGTTCAGCCAATTGTGAAGTTCAGCCAACATCCACTCAAAGCTTTTCATTCCAGCATGTATGATGTATGAATCACAAAAGGAGAAAGGCAAATCACATGATGAATGAATACATAAAAAACAAGGGCCAGCCCGAGGAATCAATTGACCAGATCACATCACTGCCTGATTTTTACGAAGACTTTCGACCTGAAGATATAAATGAAATCTCTTTCTCTGAATCTGATCAAAAAGATCGAAGCATCCATCATAAGAATATATTGTTTTTCACATGGTGCTGAAATTGTTGAATGTCTTTGATTGTATCTGATTAATAGCTACTCAAAATTCCAGAGTTGTCGTGAAAAGAAGATCTCTGTTGTGTCGGGGGTTGGGTAGAGAAGTAATGACTCCAGGAACGGTATTCGGAGACGAGGAATGGGAGAGGGGTTTCAGGAAGCGCTTGATACTGCGTATTTCAGAATATGGATCTGGAAACAATATTCCTTTCCAAAGGCTTTGGTGTTAATATAGAAGAAAGATCTGAAAACGAGTAGACGTAGCGGGGAAGGACTTCCGATCGTCAATAAGCGTGTCATAAAAAGATTCCCCCATCCATTAAGGGGGATTCAGGGCACTTTTATCATCCCCATCTTCATTTCTTTTTCGATATGTTCTTTTGCACCTTCTGGACCGGATCGCATGTAGCGTAATATCTGCAATGGCCAGCACAGTAACTAATGGCCATCTCATCCTGATGGGTTCTTCTTTCCGGAAGCGGACAAGGGATAAATACGTCATCTGATTTCATAATCTTGATCCTTTCAAGCTGAATCTTGTTCACTATCATGCTGAACTCTTTGGATTGGCGGATTCCAAATCTATTGTGGAATATGTGATTGCGCTGTTCCATAGATAAATCTTAGCAGAACGATCGTTCTATTGTCAAGAAATTAAAACTCTGGGAAAGACAACAAAAGGAAATCTGTTTACTCCTGAAAAAATAAGGGTGGAGTCTATTCAACTCCACCCTTAACCTGAGAGAGGCAGGTTTTTGTAGCATCCGGTCTTTTTACCTCTCTCGTCAACTGCTGCCGCTATGGCATACTTTGTGTTTTCTTTGATTTCCAGCCTTTCTTGTATTGATAAGGTGTAGCCATCGGGTCAACCCAACCCTTGTATGCTTTCTTTTCCTTTTTCATGATCCTCGCCTCATCTCTCTTAAGTTAAGAATCGTTATTGTGGCAGCTTAATAAATGACAATGTCAATGAGGGTGGATTCGTAGCACTCAGGTTCCTGTTTCCCCAGTACCTTATCACCCTTGAACGCTTTCTTCTCGATTGTCTTTTTCATGTGCTCGTCTCCTTTCATCATCTAAAGGTTATGGAACTTCGTCGTTTGAAATGTAGTTACTCCGATTTATAATCTTTCAGAAAAGGATAACACATCGGATCTACCCAGATTCCACCGACCTTATATGCCTTGTGTATCGCTTCTTTCATTATTTTATCTCCGGTCAATGGATCTTTTTTCATTTTATGTTTCTCTTTCCTGTCCTGATTTACCTGGTTTCAAATGGGGTGCACATGGGGTCCAACCAGGTCTTGCCAGCTTTCTTTGCGAATCTTTCTTCCTTTTTGGCTCCTGTCTTCTTCATGGTCACTTCTCCTCTCTCTTTTGATACTGTTTATAATCCTTTGAGACCTACCTGATGAAACCGGCTGGTCCTGTTTCTCTCTATCGTTTTCCCCAAGATGTCTCTCTGTGGATTGAATTCGATTCTTTGGGTGATGGTTGTCATGGTCTTTATGTCTCCTCTCTCTTTCTTTCGTCTCTAAGATAATTCCGGAAGCAATTTTTAACAATCAGGTGGATTCTGAATATGGGATGGGAATAGGGCGGTTATATGGGTCAGGATATTTGATGTTGGAGATCAGAGTTTGTCTGATGGGATATGGGTACGGTCATTAAAGGTATCTATAGAAGCTGATCCATTCTCAAATCTGATGACTGTCTTAGAAGTCGTATCAACATGGACGGATCTGAATTCTGACAGGCTGATATTCTTTATCTTGCAAAGGATAGACGCTATAGTGAAATTGTGAGAAACAACCAAGGCATCATCAGATTTTGCAATGATTCCTTCTATTACCTTCCATGCACGGTTTTGCAGTTCAATAAATGATTCTCCATTGGGCATCTTTATAGAAGCAGGATCAGACAGCCATTTTTTCAGGAAGTCTTTTTCACAGAACATCAGTTCTTGGAAAGAAAGACCTTCAAAATCACCTTGGTCCATTTCCATCAGACCTGATTCCAGGTAAATTGGGGCATTGTGATATTGGTTGATGATTTGAGCCGTTTTATGTGCCCTGATCAAGGGACTTGAATAGATCGAATGGATAACGTGATTTATAAGAGATAAGGAAAGTGCCTGGGCTTGACATAAACCGACATCACTCAAATCTATGTCGCTAACACCTTGGACTCTACGTTCCTTATTCCAAATGGTTTCTCCGTGTCTTATCAGAATCAGTTCCACAGGTTATCAGGAAAATTTGTTTTATGATTTACATTGCCTTGGCAAGCGGCGTGATCTGATGTTGATGAATCACGGTCTGGAGATTTAATGAATGATCGCAACATCATTTTTCACTGCAATATTTATTACCAAGGAAATCCAAGATAGTTGAATTAAACCTATCGGCTTGTTCCATATTAACAAAATGGGCCGCATCAGGAATTATTTTCATTATCGATGATCCAATCCGCTCCTTGATGAATTCCGCTGCCGATACTGGTGTGCCCTGATCCTGCTCGCCGACTATAATTAGCGTTCGTGTAGAAATATCGGAAAGAGCTTCACGCAGATCCAGATCACGGATAGCTGCGCAGCATCCGCAGTATCCTTCTACTGATGTGTTCAGAATCATTCTGCGGATTTCTTTAAGCTCTTTCTGAAGATGCTCTTGACCAGGTTTTGTAAACCAGCGGTCAATTGTCGCATCTAACAGTGCTGCCATTCCGCTCTTCCGGACTATTGTGATTCGCTCATTCCAGACAACAGGGGAAGGCACGTGAGATGTCGTGTCACAGAGGATCAAGGAGTACAAGCGACTGCCATAGCAGGCGCCCAACATCTGGCCGATCATTCCCCCTAAGGAGAGGCCGCAGAAATGGACTTTCTCCAGACCAAGAAAATCAATCAATTTCAAAGCGTCCAGCGTAAGCATTTCAATTGAATAAGGTCCAGTCGGTGCTGTAGGTTGCCCATGACCACGACCGTCATAACGAAGCACCCTATAACCAGCCTCCGTCAATATGGGCACCTGAAACTTCCATATGGTAAGATCTGATGCCAGAGAATTTGAGAACATAACAACTTCTCCATTCTCGGGCCCATCGAACTGATATTTGAGCATGATTCCATTTACATTCGTCAGTGGCATTGCAACCTCCGAATCGGCAAGATCAATTTATAATTATTCATATTACGCCTGTTGATAGCCTTTGTAAACGTCAGAAATCTGATATTCAATAAATTAACAGATAAATTACATAGATAGCAAAATAAACTTTAAGGAGGAGTTATCATGGGAGCATGAGGAATTTCAGCAATCGCTGGCGCTGTATTGGTTTCCATGGCTCACGAGCCTACGACCATCATGGTTAAAATTTCACAATGGTAAAAATAAATACATAACTATTTAATTATTTGGAAACATTCAAGATTTCAACCCATAGAACCAACACTATCTTATTGCCTCTATGGATTACTGCTGTTCATGTTCACGTTTATGTAGATACAAGCAGCAAGATCTCTGTTGATGCAATAAACCGAGAGATAAAGAAAGCCCCAGCAAGAAAGCTGGTGCGTATTCTTAACGTATTC
>Ga0247840_10000378_pt1 | contig 93161 bp, 86 predicted proteins | sample LaCruzMarch2015__FD_192404 | JGI IMG/M metagenome (GOLD analysis project Ga0247840, IMG submission 192404) | Freshwater microbial communities from meromictic Lake La Cruz, Castile-La Mancha, Spain - LaCruzMarch2015_17m | ecosystem: Environmental > Aquatic > Freshwater > Lake | place: Spain... | reverse complement strand
AGAGTTAATAACTATAAAAAATTACCTCTTTTAAGAACAGCATTAAAATCGGAACTAAAACTTAAACAACAAAAAACAGCTTGATTTTATGGAGTCTCTTTTTTTCAACTAAGTTTGACTTTTAACCTTTTTCTCCAATCATTATCAAAGTAATTTGTGTTGTAATATCTAATATCAATATGATCACTCAAAAAATCGGTAAATGGAGCTTTTGCGGATAAAGCTAAAAGTTTAAGAAAACCTTTCGCCCTTACTTCAAATCCATTAGTCGTTTGCTCATCAAAACCGCTGCCGTTAAAAAAACCATGGTAATAAGTGAAAGTTTCAAAGAAATCAAGTTTTATACCCATACTAACAAGAATATTTTCACTACCTTCCATTGCAATAATATCTTTCCAAAATTTCAAATCACTCAAAGTAGATTGATATTTCCAGTCATAAATTGTCTGGCCATTTTCAACCTTAGCATATTGCTCAATCAGCAAATCTTTAGCTTCAACAGTAAAAGAGAGATTAAAAGCTTTTATTTGAAAATCATCATCAACAAAATCAAATCCAGTTGAGATTCCATAACCAAGTCTATCAGTACGAGGAAGAGGATCGGCTTGCGAAGGATCAATATAATAAACTTCATCTCCAATATTTGATTTAGAATAGCCAAGCGAAAAATTGAAATCGGGTTTTAAAAACATATTGTTTGCTAATTCAATTTGCATATCCTCATCAATTAGTTTTAAAACTGGGATGTTAATCAGTAATCCAAAATCAAAAACATTTGGCTCCGCTTTGCCTATACCTTGTTCCTGACCTACAGGCTTATCTGAAAGAACGGAGGTTATACTTTTATATGTGAATCCCGCGTTAAATTGAACAGAATAATCTATACCAACTCCAAGAGAATATGCATGATAATAATCTTTAGAATCGGATATATCATATTCATAACTTCCATAATCCAATTCATTATAAGAATAACCAAGTCCAACGCTTAACGGAAATCCAATTAAATCTTTAAAATTATATCCGAAATTCATTGCAACTCCTTTCAACTCAAAATCGCTAAAAATTTCAGGAAGCCATTCTGTTTTTGATGGATAGAAAATGAATGAAAAATTATTGTTTTGGCTTGTGTAACCAAGTTGTGCGGGATTCCATAAAAATCCAAATGGGTCTTCGGTTGGAAGCGCTGTGCCAGTTGCACCCATTGCTGCTAATGATGGTGAAGGCTGAAGTGTTAAAAATGGAATTGCGGCTTCTCCCTGTGAAAACGCTTTGTTAGAAAATAAAATAAGTGAAGCGAAACTGAGCACAAGAATTTTGGTTTTCATAACTCTCCTTAAAAATGATGGTAAAATTATGAACTCATTATTTATTTATTTAGTCAAAAAAAAATCCTTGATAGAAATTACATATCAACCCCAAATGCAATTTTGCCAATTGTTTGCTTTCTAAAATCACCAGAGAAAAGATGCGAGTCTGCAATTGATAAATCGCAATAATTTTTTCTATAAGTTAACGAAAGAAATTTCGCTTCATCTGAATTGAATAAGATGAAGCGAAAAGAATATTTATATAATTCCTTTTTCTCTCAAAACGGTTTCAATTGTTATTGAGCCGATTTCCTGCAAATCGTATTTTACGCGTGTACTTGGTTTTTTAATATTTATATAACGGCTTAAATCAATTGGAGTGCCGATAACAACTGCATCGCATTTTGTATTATTGATTGTAGTTTCAAGATCTTTTAGCTGTGCCGCGCCATATCCCATTGCAGGAAGTAAAACGCCAATATTTGGATATTTTTGGAAAGTTGCGCTGATAGATTTTACTGTAAATGGTCTCGGATCAACAAGTTCTTTTGCACCAAGCTTTTGCGCTGCAACTACTCCGGCGCCGTATTTCATTTCGCCGTGAGTAAGTGTTGGACCGTCTTCAACAACAAGAACTCGCTTGCCTCTTATCATTTCGGGATGCTCAACAGTTACAGGTGAAGCCGCTTCAATTATTGTTGCGTTCGGATTTACTTTTCGGATATTATCTCTAATTGTATTTATTCCTGCATTATCAGCCGAGTCAATTTTATTTATTACAACTGCATCTGCTAATCTTAAAGAAGTATTACCGGGGTAATATTTCATTTCGTGTCCTGCACGGTGCGGATCAACAACAGTAAACGTAACATCAGCTTTATAGAAAGAAAAATCGTTATTGCCGCCATCCCATAAAATTACATCAGCTTCTTTTTCAGCTTCACGCAAGATTGCCTCATAATCAACGCCTGCATAAATAACTCCGCCTCTTGCAACGTGCGGTTCGTATTCTTCAATTTCTTCAATTGTACATTTATGTTTTTTAAGATCGGCATAAGTTGCAAAGCGTTGAACTTTTTGTTTTACCAAATCGCCATAAGGCATTGGATGACGAACGGCTACAACTTTTTTACCTGCGGCGGTTAAAACTTCAACAATTTTTCGCGAGGTTTGAGATTTACCGCATCCTGTTCTTACCGCAAGAACTGCAATAACAGGTTTAGTACTTTTAACTTCAGTTTCTGCGGCGCCAAGTAAACGGAAAGAAACTCCGCAAGCATTAACTATTGATGCTTTAGTCATAACATATTCAAAAGGCACATCCGAATAAGAAAACACCACTTCATCAACTTTTAGTTTTTTGATAAGCGATTCAAGTTCTTTCTCTTCGTAAATTTTTATTCCTTTTGGATAAAGTTTTCCGGCAAGTTGTTTTGGGTAAGTTCTACCTTCGATGTTGGGGATTTGTGTAGCTGTAAACGCTACAACATTGTAGTTTTCGTTGTTTCTGTAAAACACATTAAAATTATGAAAATCGCGTCCAGCAGCGCCCATTATCAACACATTTTTTCGAGCCATAAAATTGAACTCCTTAGTTTTATTGATATTTGTTATTCAAAAAATAATCAATTAAGATTTTTAGAAAATTATTGCACAAATCTAATGGTTTTTTGCATTAATTACCCCTAAGCTTAAAATACAATCTCGTAAATAGAAAACATTAACAGTTATTTCAATAACATCAATTTTAGATATTTTGTTTTACTGCCGGAAAAAAACTTTGCAAAGTAAATTCCAGTGCTAACCGCTGAACCGGAATTATTTTTTGCATTCCATTTTACTTCGTAATTACCAGCGGATTTATCTTCATTAACAAGGGTTGTAACTTCTCTGCCAAGTATATCAAAGATTTTAAGAATAACTTTGTCTGTTTTATTATTAAAATTTGCGGGAATGTTGTATCGAATAATAGTTGAAGGATTAAATGGATTTGGATAAGCGCTCAAATTAAATTCTGAAATTATCATTTCTTCCTCTACCGATGTTGTAGTATTTGAATAACCCGGCGTCGGATTTAACTTCATCCAGATTGTTGAAGCATCCGGTTTTCTGCCGAAAGAAAGGTTTGTTGTTTGAGTGCCGAAAGTAATCGAATCAATTACCGATATTCCGTCAGTTTCAGTTAAAGCAATAAATTCGCCGCCCGCACTTAACTTAAAGTTTGTATGAATACCTTGTTGTGTTTGCTCTTCATCGCACCAAATTAATAAAAACTCATTTGGATTTAGAATAAGATTTGGCTGGATGAACTGATACTTTACAAGATTATTTTTCTTATCTGTAAGATATTTTCCGGTTAAAAGAACAGGTGAATTGGTTGGATTAAAAATCTCTATCCAATCATCAAAATCTCCATCCTGATCAGCAATAAAACTGGAGTTATCAGCCATAAATTCGTTGATAACAATTCCGGCAGAAACAATTTGCGGCGTTTTAATTTCTATTGCTTTCTTTCTCGGATAAAACTGAGATTGATTTTGGTTATCCTTTACATAAACAAAAAACTTACCTGCACTGTTTGCTCCAAGCGGAGGAATAAATCCAACCCATCTATCTGCCTCATCAACTTTTTTTGTGTTTACAATAGGTGAGAATTGCATTGGAAAAATATCAATAATAGATAAACCATCTTTTTGAAAATGAATTGATACTTCGCTTAATCCATTATTATCAAAAGCGGATACATAAACTTTAATTGAATCTTCAGCCTGCGGATTTATAGGTTCGAAATCAATTTTATATGCTATTGGTTTTGCGGCTTGATAAGAAAGCTGTGCAGGTAAAGAAGCATTACGAAGATTTACAAATTGTTTTAAACCAAATTTAACATGTTTGTTATTGTATTCTGTTTCAGAATAAGAATTAAAAAAATCACCTGTGTTAAATCCATAATCAAGCGTGCGAAAATTGTCATCTATCGCAGGTTGAGTAATCATAATTCTTAAAGCATCCAATTTGTTTTGCCAAATATTAAGCTGATAAACATTTTGCCTAAAAAATTCTAAAAAGTGAGTATAAAGATTTCGATACTGCGGATTTTGCATTAATTTTTCCGCAAGCGGTCTGGAATCGCTATTAAGTTTTGGAAAGCTATACGGATTTGCCGTTGTCCAGTTAATGTCTGACCAGCTAATTCCATAAGTGTTATCGTAATCGTAAGGAACAATGTGGAAAATGTCTTTTGCGGGTTCGTGATATAAATAGTAATTGTTCATCAACGACCAATATGAATCCCAACCTCCAACAAGAATATTCATAGCAAAATATTTTAGAACTTCATGTATTTCGATTACGGATTCAAGTGAGTCGGCTAAGGATGCAGAAGAAGTGTTGTTCAATATGGAAATCAGTCTAACAAGTTTTGAAAAATCATTAATGCTTTCATTTGTGGAAAGTTCATAAGCAGGTCTTCCGTCTTGGTTTAACTCTTTGTAAAGATTTGGATCACCGCCAAGATATTTAAGATCTGCCGGATAAAGACATTTCCAGAGATTACCAGAATCATCTGCAAAATTTTTATTTAAGAATTCATCATCAATATGCTCGACCGAAATGTAAAGTCCGTAATAATTTCCATTTATATAAACTTTAACATGATTAGCTCTGCTGGCTGCCATTCCAATAGTTTGGTAGTGATCGAAACATAACTTACTTCTTATGATTGACGGATCATTGTGTTCACCGTTTAGATTTAGTTTATCAACTCCGTAAAATTCTCTGCCGCTTACAAATGTATTAAAAGAAATTTTAAAAGATTTTTTTTGAGCATTTCTCGAAGTATTTCCGCGCAATCTAAATCCAACAGAATCAACAGACTCATTTATTAAACTATTTTGAAAATGAAACGAGGCTACAAATTCGGAATCACTATAAACGTTTTGATAAAGCCACACCAATGCATCAGGGTTAACTGAAATATCAATTCTTCCTACACTTGAGTCATCATATAATTTCCAGCTTTCGTCAGTTTGTGAAAATGATGTTATATGAAATACCATCACATAAAGCAATAAGTATTGAAAAGAAAAATCTTTTAAAAACACACTCATATAATTCCGGTTTTAAGGTTAATAAATTTACTGGCAAAGTTCCTTAAAAGATTGTTAAGTTACCACACATAAAATTATTCTTTCAAGTTTGAAAATTATGTTTGTCCTAAAATAAATATTGAAGTTTAATCTGCACATTTTTTAATACATAAACGTCCAACCAATTGGACAAAATAAATATTATCTTAATAGAAAAGCTAAAATTGGGTTAAAGATAAAACATTTTTTAGGCTCGATATTTGCAGGTTTGAAAACAGTTAATAAATGAGGTCTATTATGAAAAAGCATAAATTATTTTTCTTATCGCTGCCATTAGCGGCGTTATTTGGTTTAACCGGATGTTACACTCAGGTTGCCACAGAAAAATATGATTACAGTAATTGGAGCAGAGAAGACGAAAATTTCTCTGAATATTACGAAAGTCAGGTTGACAGCCAATCATATCAAGATGAAGAATTTATAGATGAAAGTAATACTGAAGAAAGCTATTACTTTTATGGATATCCTTCATACAAGAAATATTTTTGGGATTATTACCCGGCTGTTTCAATATCATTTGGAGTAGGTTTCGGTTACGATCCTTGGTATTGGGATCCATGGTATCCGAACTATTGGTATTATCCACCATCCTACTGTTATTATCCAAGTTATTGGTATCCAAATTACTATTGCGGCTGGTATGATCCTTATCCTTATTATAATGATTACTATCCATCTTCTTATAAATACAGAAACAATGACACATATACTGTAAGAAATGGCGGGGGAGGACGAAACAGCGGCGGCGGCAGAAATAGTGGAACTGGAAGAGAGCTGGTTACTTCAAGAACGGGCAGTTCAAATATTACAGATCAGCTAAGGAACAGAGAACGACAAATTGTTTCCGGCAGGGATGATAAATTGCGCGAGAGGACTTCTAAAGGAAGTGGATTGAGCACAAGAGTAGATAATACCAGAGAATTAAAAAGTGAATCATTACGAAAAATGAATGATAAGTTGAACACTTCCAGAAATAGTGGTGTTATTTCCAGAGATAATAAAAGAACCAACAAAAGTTCTGATCTAAGTCGGGATACAAAAAAGAATACAAGAAACACAAGTGTAAAAAATGATAACAGAAACAGCAGTACAGGAAAAAAGAATTCCAATTACAATAAAAGCGGTTCAAATAATACACGAAAAACTAACATTCAAAAAAATAACAATAACACTCCAAAAGTGAATAGAACTCCAAATAGTAATAATACTCCGAGGAACTATTCTCCGCCAAGCGGCAACTCTTCTCCGCGCGGTAACAGCGGCTCTAATGGCAGTAGTTCAGGTTCAAGAAGCGGCGGTTCAAGTTCAGGTGGTTCTTCAAGAAGTGGTGGAAGTAGCTCAGGTGGAAGAAGGTAAATAAAATGAAAAAACTATTCTTAATTAGTGGTTTAATATTCGGATTAAGTTTTTTATTCACAGGTTGTTATACAGTAATCTGGGATCCATCAGAAGAGTTTTCGGAAGTGGAAGAAGAATCCGGCAATTCCGAATTTTACGAAACAGATTATTATGGTGAATACGGGGATTATTACGGAACTCCTTGGTGGGCTGGTATTTTTATTTATAACGATAATAATGGCGGAACAAATGATCAAAATGTAACTAAGGAAAGAAATAACGAGAGAACAGCAGAGAGAGAAAAAATCCGCAATAGCGGTGGAAGAGGAAATACTGATAGAAATCCGGGTAATAGTAACAATACTACAACAACTGTTACACCTCCGCCTGCACCACCAACGCCAACAATCAATACAGGTTCAACAAGCGGATCAAGTTCAGGCTCAGGTTCAAGCAGTTCAAGTAATGATAATTCTAGCAGCACACGAAGTTCGAGCGGCAGCGGTGATGCAAGAAATGATTCCGGTTCAAGAAATTCAGGTAATGGAAGGAGATAAAAATGTTTAAGCACATGTTCAAAGTTTTCTGTGCAATTGTTTTAATTTCATTTTTTAATACTTATGCGCAAAATTACAACGATGCATTACGAGTTGGTTTTCCCGGACTTGGTTCAAATGCAAGGGCGCTTGGTATGGGAAATGCTTTTAACGCTTTAAGTGATGATGCCTCCGCATCTTTTTTTAATCCTGCTGGTTTTGGATTATTAAAAAGAATGGAATTTTCAGGCGGATTATCATTTATGAATTATGATAACAACACAACATTTTTTAATAATCAAACGCAGGATAATACAACCAATACTACTCTTAATCGCATTAGTTTTGCTTTCCCTATTCCTACTTTTCAGGGAAGTTTTGTTTTTGGGGCGTCGTACCATAAATCAAAAGATTTAACGAGTGTATTAGATTTTAATGGATTTAATAACGGCAATAATTCAAAAATTAAAAGTCTTTTAGATACTTATATTCCCTACGATTTATTTCTCACAAACGAAGGTGAAGTCTTATCACCTCCAAATTATACATCTATAATTGATAGCGGGTTAAATCAAAGCGGCAACATTCTTAACTCCGGCGAGATTGATAACTGGACTTTTTCCAGCGCAATTGAAATTTATAAGAACTTATTTATTGGCGGTAACCTTACTTTTTACGGCGGAAGTTTTGAATCAGTGAATGATTTTTATGAAGATGATACAAGAAATGTTTATCAAAATGTTACTGCACCCGGCGAGCCGCAAACGACTGATTTTTTAACTTTTTATTTAAATAACACTTTAAAGTGGGATATTTCCGGTTGGGATTTTAAAGCCGGATTTTTATATCAAGTAGAAGATTTTGCAAGATTTGGAGCTACTGTTCAGTTTCCTAAATCATACTATATTGACGAAGAATTTATTGTAAATGGTTACAGCGAATTTGGAACGGGTCAGGTCTATGATCTTGATGCATCATACTACAGCGATAAAGTGGCTTACGATATTATTACTCCTTTTGAACTTAACGGAGCAATAGCCTTTAATTTTAAAGGATTGATTATGAGCGCCGAAGCAACGTTGATTGATTATACTCAATTAAAATTTGATAATCCCGAAGGTTTAGAGTCTTCATATATTTCTGACAAAAACAAAGAAATTAAAGATGTACTACGTTCTGTTGTAAATTATAATTTTGGCATTGAGTACACAGTTCCTAAAATTGGGCTAAGATTGCGCGGCGGATATTTTGTTCAGCCTTCTGCTTTTGATGGTGATGAATCTGATTTTGATAGAAAATATATAACCGGCGGTATCGGCTACCTTGCCGATGGAACAATAGGAATAGACCTTGGCTATGCTTACGGAACATGGAAGGATATCGGAGATAATTACGGCTCAAATATTTCGCGAACATTTCAAGATATTACACAGCATAATTTGATGTTAACTTTAACATATCGTTTTTAGCAATAGATTAAAAAAATTAAAGCGAGCGCCGTATTTATATGCGGCGCTTTTTCTTTTAAACAAACCCGATAATTCAACAATGAATATCTTTTTTGATTGTCAATTTCTTAAATTAGTCCGCAGCATTTATTAAATCTTACAAATGAAAAAAAATCTAATTTACTTAACCGGCTTTATGGCATCGGGCAAAAGCACTATCGGGCTTATTCTTGCAAATACGCTCGGCTGGGATTTTTACGATATTGATAAAGTTATAGAAAAAAAAACAGGTAAATCAGTAAAAAAAATATTTGCAGACGAGGGCGAACAATATTTTAGAGAGTTGGAAACAAAAACTTTGTCTGAGCTTACAAATTTACAGGATTGTATTATTGCATTAGGCGGCGGTACAATTGTAAGCGAAGTTAATTTGAAGATCATTAAAAATTCAGGTTTTTTAGTTTATTTAGAAACATCGCCCGAAGAAGCATACAGAAGATTACGATTTAAAAGAGACAGACCCGTTTTACTTTTTGAAGGAAAAAATGAACCGACAAAAGAAGAATTTATAAACAAGATAAAATCTATACTTGAAAAGCGAATAGAATATTATAATCAAGCTGATATAAAAATAAATTCTGATAATTCGCGTATAGGAAATACAGTTGATAGATTGGAAGCATTAATTAAAAAAGAGTTTTATGGCAAAAAAAATAACAGTTAAACTTGTAGAAAAAAGTTATCCGATTTTTATCGGTGATGATTCACTTTCCAAACTTGTAGATGCAATCAATTCAAAGTCAATTAGCAAATGTCTGGTTGTTGTTGATAAAAATGTTGAAAAGCATCATTCGGTTTTAATAAGAAAATTTTTAGCATCGCTGAATTGTAAAGTAAATAGATATGATTTTAATGCTGTTGAATCAAATAAAAGTTTGAGACAGTTAAGCAAAATTTTAACTTTTTTGAGCCAAAATTTTTATGGCAGAGATTCTGCTTTGATTGCAATCGGCGGTGGAATTACAGGTGATATTTCCGGATTTGCTGCAAGCATATTTATGCGCGGAATACCGTTTTATCAAGTACCAACAACTTTGCTTTCAATGGTTGATAGTTCTGCCGGCGGAAAGACGGGTATCAATTTTGATAATAAAAAAAATCTTATCGGTTCATTTTATCAGCCCGAAGCTGTTTACATTCATAATCCTTTTCTTGCATCTCTGCCAAAGCGCGAAGTTATTTGCGGCGCCGGCGAAATATTTAAATATGCTTTTCTTGCAGATGAAAATAATTACCGTTTGCTTAAAAAAAATCTTTCTCAAATATTTTCCGGCAAAGGTTTTAATGAAAACGACACAATAAAATCCTGTTTGCAAATTAAGGCAAGCATTGTTGAGTATGATGAAAAAGAAACTACCGGATTAAGAAAAATCTTAAATCTCGGTCATACTTTTGCACATGCTTTTGAAGTTGAATCTAAACATAAACTTAAACACGGCGAAGCGGTTATTGCTGGTATTTACTGTGCATTTTTTCTTTCTAATTTATTGGGCTATTTGAGTGATCAAAAGTTAAATCAAATAATATCGGATTTTAGCTTTATCAAACCATCAAGCCAGATTCAAAAAATGGATGCTGAAAGAGTTTATGAATTGATGATCGGAGATAAAAAAAATTCGGCAGGAAAAATAAAACTTGTGCTGCTGGAAGAAATCGGCAACATCATTGTGGATGTAACTGCGGATAGAAATCAAATTTATAATTCAATAGCGAAAATGAAAAAACTAATTTGATTTTCGTTAATTGGGAAAAGTCATCTTCTGTCTAAAATTTTTAAAAAAATATTAATTAAACACAATTTTTAAGCACTATCTTAAAAGTCGTACCTTCGCCCGGAACAGAATTTTTAACAAATAATTTTCCACCATGATAACCTTCAACAATTCTTTTTGAAAGGCTTAATCCCAAACCCCAGCCGCGTTTTTTTGTACTGTAACCGGGTCTGAAAACATCTTTACGCCTTTTTCTATCTATTCCTTTTCCATTATCGGTAACTTCAATCTCAACACTTTTATTATTGTCAATTATTTCAATATTTATTTTACCATTTTTATTTTCAATTGCATCAAGCGCATTTTTAATTAAGTTTTCAAGAACCCATTCAAACAATTCGCTATTCATTTGAGCGCAAATATCTTTGCTGCCTGTAACGGTAAGTTCAACAGTTTTACCTGTTTGCGGAAGCCTTCTATTAAAATACTCAGTAACTTTTTTAACTTCTTCATAAACAATATGATTTTTAATCTCGGGTTTTGCTCCGATTTTAGAAAACCTGTAAGTAATCTTATTTAATTTTTCTACATCGCTAGAAATTTCTTCAGCAATATCCATAACTGCATCCGGTTTGGAATAATTTAGCTTTAACATTTCTAACCAGCCCATTAAACTTGAAATGGGAGTTCCAAACTGATGAGCTGTTTCTTTAGCCATTCCAACCCAGATGTTACTTTGCTCGCTTCGTTTAATCTGACTAAAACCAATATAACCAATAATAATAAACAGTGCGGCGATTGTAATCTGAAGATATGGATAGTATTTAAGCTGGGTAATTAATTCGGAATCGCCATAATGAATCCGTTGAAGAACAAGAGTATCAGCGTAGGTAATATCAATCGGTTGATGAGTATTATCCATTTCGCGCACTAAGTTTTCAATAAAAACCTTTAATTGTTCAGCAGATAATGCTGTATCATATTCAACATTTCTTGTTTCTGTTTTACTATAAAGATTAACCTTATTATCACTGTCGGTTAGTATAACCGGAAAATCTATTGGTTTTATTATATTATCAAAAAGAAAGGTAAGATCAACTTCCGAAGATGTAGAATTAGCAACGTACTCAAGTCCTTTTGCATAAAGCTCTACAATTTCTCTTTCCCTTTGTTGAAGTTTACCTACAAGCCTTTGAGTGTAAAATAGAGTGCCTGCCGCAATAAGAAGAGCAATTATTAAAAGTATAATTTTTAGATTAGCTGAAGCCGGACCGCCTGACATTTTCATATATTTTTCTTTTATGATTTCTTGTTGAGTAAAAATTATAAAATCAGGCTGTAAAAACTATGTTAAAATGATAGCACAACTATTAACTATAATCCGTTCCGCTAAAATTAAAAATTATAATTAATCTGATGGATTAAATATTAATTTGATTTTTAAATTTTATGAAGTATAAAAAGTTTGTTTTCTTTTCGGACCAACTGAAACGATATCAATTTTAATTCCGGATTGCAGGGAAATAAAATCCAAATACTCAATAGTCTTTACAGGCAGATCATCATATCGTTCGCAATTAGTAATATCAGTATTCCATCCATCTAAAGTTTCGTAAACAGGCTTAACCGCATTAAGTTGTTCAAGATTAGTAGGAAATGATTTTAATTTTTTACCATTAAGTTCATAACCAACACAAACATCAATTTTAGAAAAGGCACTAAGCACATCAAGTTTTGTTAAAGCAACAGAAGTTATACCGTTTATCATCTTTGAATAAGCTACAACAAAAGCATCGTACCAGCCGCAACGTCGTGGTCTTCCTGTAGTTGCTCCAAATTCAACACCGATCTTTCTTAATTTTTCACCATTGTCATCGAGCAGTTCGGTTGGAAAAGGTCCGTTGCCAACCCGCGTTGTATATGCTTTTACAATTCCGATAACCTTATCAATTTTAGTAGGCGGTATTCCGCTGCCGGTGCATGCGCCGCCGGAAGTTGGGCTGCTTGATGTAACATAAGGATATGTTCCATGATCAATATCCAGAAAAGTGCCTTGTGCGCCTTCAAGCAAAATTGATTTACCTTCTTCTATTGACTGATTTAAGAATGCCGGAACATCTTTTATAAACCTGTCTATTGCCATATCAAATTCTAAATACTCTTTTACAATTGCATCAACATCTAAACCAGCGTGGCTGTGAATTTTTTGAAGTATTTCATTTTTTTCTTTAAGATTTGCACGGATTTTTTTTTCTAATTCCGTTCTGTTTAACAAGTCAACAATTCTTATTCCTTTGCGGGCGTACTTATCAATGTAACAAGGACCAATGCCTCTGCCTGTTGTTCCGATTTTGTTATTGCCGCTTTCATTTATAGAATCTAAAAGTTTATGATAAGGCATAATTAGGTGAGCATTCTGGCTGATGAACAACCTGCCTTCTACACTGATGTTATTTTGCTTTAATAATTCAATTTCATCAAGCAAGGCAGTTGGATCAATAACAACTCCATTGCCGATAACGCATATTACATTTTCTCTTAAAATACCGGACGGAATAAGATGCAGCACATATTTTTTATCACCAATTTCAACGGTATGACCTGCATTTGCGCCGCCCTGATAGCGGGCAACGATTTCGTATCCCTCCGAAATCAGATCAACGATTTTACCTTTTCCTTCATCACCCCATTGTGAACCAACAAGAACGGTTGCGCCCATTTGATTATCCTGATTTTAATTTTTGGTTAAACAAAATAAAAACTCCGAATTTCGCAACCCGGAGTTTTAAATACCTTAAAGAATATTTATTGATTATTCAAAACTTTTTACAGCCTCATCAACTGATTCATACGATTCAAAGATTGTAATTAGTTTTGTTATAATTAATAAACTTTCAATTTTTTCAGTTACACTGGCAAGTTTTAAACTGCCGTTTTCTCTCTTCATTGTGGTTAAGCCACTAATAAGCATACCAAGACCAGAACTGTTCATAAACTTAACTTCCGAAAGATCAACTATAATATTTTTCTTTCCTTCATCAATAAGTTTGTGCAACAATTCATTAAATTCTTTAGTATCATCGCCGCCCATTACATTACCAATAAGTTCAACGATAACGGCATTATACTTTTCCAAAAGTTTAGTTTTCATTGAGAATCTCCAAAAATTTCGAGGTTAATTTAAGTAAGCATTTTTATTCATGCAAGAAACATTTTAAATATTAAATAAAATTCATAAAGTGTTTTATTAAATGTTCAACAGACCATTCATCATAACAAAATTGATTTAAGAAAAGAGAATCATTAAGTTTTACGCAATAATAATTAATCTAATGAAAACCCTTTTTCAAAATACAATTTATCAAAATAAAATCAACATGTCAGTTGGGTTTTTATATCGTATTTATAAACTTTTACAGATTGAAGGATTATTCTGGATAGCTGCGCTTTTATTTTTAGCATTAATAGTAAATCCGCAGAGCGATCATTTTACATTTTGCCCATTAGAAAATGCCGGTTTTAAATTTTGTCCAGGATGTGGTTTAGGCAAATCAATTTCTTATCTTTTGCATGGAAATATTCCGGACTCATTTGATTCACATATTTTGGCAATTCCAGCACTTGGTATAATATTGCATCGAGTTTATTCAATAGTAAAAAACAATAGTAATAAAGATCAAAAAAACAATTAATTAAAAGGAGTTATTATGGCTAATATTTTTCAACTTTTGCCAAGCCTTGAAGGCGAAGAAATGATTTATGTGCAGAGTTTAATTAAGGATATGAGCGAAGAAGAAGCTCAACAATTTGCTATGGCATACAGTTCAAGAAGAAAAGACCCAACTACTATTTTGATTTTAGCTTTGGTTGGCTTTGTTGGATTTGCAGGTATTCATCGCTTTTTGCTAAATCAAATCGGGATGGGCATTTTATATTTTTTTACTGCCGGATTATGTTTTATTGGTACTATTGTTGATCTGGTGAATTATAGAAAATTATCTTTTGAATACAATTCAACAGTTGCACAGCAAGTTGTTTTGATGATTAGGGCTAATTCTAAATAAAAAATTATTTTCCTGCAGAAGTAATTATTATTTCTGCAGGATTATTTCTTAAAAAACATAGTTATACTTTAACAGCCGAATAGTTCTTATAAGCGAAATAAATCTCTTTTACTGCGGTTTTGATTACGGTTGCAATGGGAACAGCCAAAAACATTCCTGCCAATCCAAATAGTTCGCTGCCTATAATAATAAGTAATATTATTACTATCGGGTGCATATCAACACTTTTAGAAAAAACATAAGGTTGGACAAAACCATTATCTAAAGTGTAAGTTAATCCAACAATAAACATAATTAGAGGAACTTGAGAGAGATCACCTGTTTGTATAATTGAGAGAATTATTGCAGGTATGCCTCCAATTGCGGGACCTAAATAAGGAATCAAATGCCCCAATCCTGCAATTACACCTAAAGGTAAGGCATTTGGTAATCCAATAAAATAAAAGCCGAAACCAATAAACAATCCAACAAAAGTTGCATCAAAAATCCAGCCTCTAACAAATCTGCCAAGTTGCATGGTAATTCTTTTTAATATCCAGTAAGACATTTCAAAATATTTATTTGGCACAATATGAATAAGCGATTTTTGGATTTTTGAACTATCTTTAAGCAGAAAGAAAGTAATGAAAGGAACAATAATTAAAAACGCTGCGATTGATACAATGCTTGATAAATAATAAGTTATATGATCAATTACTTCATTGAATGAGCTGCTTATTATATCCTGAACTTTTAAGGATAACTCACCTTTATGAAATAATGGAAATACTCGAAGTATTTTTCTCTCAAGAATACTAAGTTCTTTATTGAGCGAAAAATCTTTAAGTGCTAAAATTATCATATCCATTTGATAAAATAATTTTGGGATAACAAATGAAAGACCGAGATAAAATAAAAATCCGAATATAATAAAAACGATAAAAGTGGAAAGACTTCTTGAGAATCCCTTGCCCTCAAGAAATCTTACAACCGGAGCGAAAATGAATGCTAATAAAACTGATATTGCCAATATGAGAAATACATTTATAAGCAGAATAAAAAGATATACCACAATACTAAGTGAAATTATGGCAAGCAGAATTTTTATATATGTTTTATTTAGTAAATCAGTCATTGGTTTTAATATCATAAATTGTAAGAAAAATATAACCGAACTTAATTTGTTTAAAAAGTATTTGCAACAAATACAGCGATTACGAAACTGCCTCAATTCTGCGAACCGAAGGAACTTCTCTCATTATTGATCTTTCAATTCCTGCACGCAGCGTCATAATAGAGAGCGGGCAAATTTCGCAGGAACCTGTTAATCTTACTTTTACTATTCCATCTTCGGTAACATCAACTAATTCAACATCACCGTTATCAGCTTGCAGAAAAGGTCTAATATTATTTAACGCTTTTTGAACTTCGTTTTTCATAAAGAAATCAGAAAAAAATATTTTGTAATGTATCTAATTTATTTAAGCTAACAATCAATCATCATCACCGAGCAGTATTTCAATTTTTTCGGATGCATTAGCGTTTCTGATGTTAACTTGCTCTGTAAGTTTTTGGGAAATTTCAAATAATACTTTTGTTTCATTTGAATCAGGCATTGCATAAGCCATTGGCATTCCACTATCGCCGCCTTCTCTTATACTTGGATTAATAGGAATACCGCCGAGAAAAGCCGCATTAAGCTCGGTGCAAATTTTTTGTCCGCCGCCTTTGCCAAAAATATCATATTGTTTACCAGTATCCGGTGCGATAAAAAAACTCATATTTTCAATAACGCCAAGTATCGGAACGTTTACACGTTCAAACATTTTAAGCGCTTTGCGTGCATCAATTAAAGACACTTCCTGCGGAGTTGTAACAATTACAGCACCTGTTAATGGAATTGTTTGAACAAGTGTTAATTGAATATCGCCTGTACCCGGAGGTAGATCGAAAATTAAATAATCAAGTTCTCCCCAATCTACGTCTGTTAAAAATTGTTTTATAGCTCCGCTTGCCATTGGTCCGCGCCAAATTATGGGAGCTTTGTCATCTACTAAAAGCCCGATTGACATAAATTTTATTCCATATTTTTCAAGCGGAATAATCTTAACTGAATTTTCTGCCTGATAAACTTCCGGCTTTTCATTAGTTCCAAGCATCATCGGAATACTTGGTCCATAAATATCCGCATCAATTAAACCCACATTTGCTCCGTCTTTTGCAAGTGCAACTGCAAGATTTACCGCAACTGTACTTTTACCAACTCCGCCTTTACCGCTTGCAATTGCTATCGTGTTTTTAACTCCAGGCAATATTGCATCTTTCTTTGCATCTTTATGTGCAGAAATTTTTGATGATATTTTTGTATGAACTTCCAGATTGATGTTTTTCAAATCTTTAAAATCATTTTTCAATTGTGTTGATATCAGCTCTTTAATTTTGCTTTCATTTTCGGATGCAATTGAAATTTCAAGTAACAACTCACCATCATTTATTTCAAATTTTCTAATAGAATTTAATGTGATAGCTGCTGAATTAAAATGTTGATCACTTATGTTTTTTATTGAATTTATTATGCTGCTTTTTGTAATATCGGACATTGTGTGTTCCTGTTATTTTGCTAAATTATTTTTTATATAAATATGATTGCTCATTTAATTTTAAGTTTTTTCTGTACCGCTTCGCTTTTTAGCAAGGCGATTATGATAAAACTAAATTTATTTTTTAAAAGCTTTCCTGTTTCTTTTACTTATAGATTTTATTGCATGATCCATCAACCATTCTTGGCTGCTTATCCTTTTTGTTGTTTCATTTGTTTCAACAAATTTATAAGAACCATCAGGCTGCAAAATGCGTGCTTTAATATTATCTTTTAAGGCAACTTTTATTAGCGAATTGATTAGTTCTTCTTTTAATTTTGAATTTTCAATTGGGAAAGCAACCTCAACTCTTCTATCTAAATTTCTTTGCATCATATCGGCGCTGCTTAAAAATATTTTTTCCTCTCCGTTATGATAGAAATAAAGCAGACGACTATGTTCCAAATATCTGCCAACAATACTGCGTACTTCAATATTTTCGCTCAGATCTTTTACGCCCGGCACCAAACTGCAAACGCCTCTAACAATTAATTTTATTTCAACTCCGCAGTTTGAAGCCTCGTAAAGCGCTGCAATTATTGCCGGATCAACAAGTGAATTTATCTTCATTACAATCTTTGCTGGTAAACCCGCAAGAGAATTATCAATTTCATTTTTTATAAGAGCTAAAAAATTTTCTCTCATATTAACGGGCGATACAAAAAGTTTTTTATAATCTTTTTGTTTTGAATAACCGGTTAAGAAATTAAATATATCCGAGACATCGCTGCATATCTCTTCATCGCATGTGAAAAATCCAAGATCAGTGTAAAGTTTTGCAGTAGTTGCATTATAATTCCCGGTGGCAAGATGCACATATCTTTTAACGCCGTCGTGTTCTTTACGAACAACAAGTGTCATCTTTGCATGTGTCTTTAATCCAACTAAACCATACACAACATGCACACCTACTTTTTCAAGTTCGCGCGCCCAGTAAATATTATTCTGTTCATCAAAACGCGCTTTAAGTTCAACAAGCACTGCAACTTGTTTGCCCATTTCGGCAGCTTCAATCAAGCATTTTACTATTGGCGATTCTGGTCCAACTCTATAAAGCGTTTGTTTGATTGCAAGAACATCTGCATCGCGGGCTGCTTTTTTAATAAAATCAATAACCGGATTAAAGGAATGATAGGGATGATGCAACAAAATATCTTTTTGTTTAATGGCTGAAAAAATATCTTCTTCGCCGTCAAATATTTTTGGAACAACAGGATGGAATGGTTTTTCTTTTAACTGGTGAACCGGAATTTTGTACAAACTCATAATATCACTTAAACCCAATGGTCCATCGGACAGGTGAACATCATCCTTACTGATTTGCAAATTTTCTATCAAAGTATTTAGCATAAAATCCGGCATAGGGTGACCAACTTCTAAACGAACAACGCTGCCGAATCTTCTTTGTTTTATATTTTCTTCAATCACGCTTAAAAGATCATCTGCTTCATCCTCCTGAAGTTCAATATCCGTATCACGCGTTATACGGAACCTGTGAGCTTCTACTATTTCCATACCGGGAAAAAGAAATTGAAGATTTGCTTTTATCAGATCTCCAAGCCAGATGTATGTTGCTCTAAAATCTCCATTCGTCGAATAACTTTTATCTGCTCCGATAATTTTATCAATCTGTAACATTCTTGGCAAAATACTCGGGACCTTTACTCTTGCAAAATGATTTTCGCCGTTTGGCTTTCGTATAAGAATTGCAAGGCTTAAACTAAGATTTGATATGTATGGGAAAGGTCTTCCAGGATCAAATGCAAGCGGTGTTAATACCGGATAAATTTCTTTTTTAAAATACTCAGTAAGTTTTTCTTTATCGCTTTCGGTTATATCGTTTATAGAAAGCAAATTAATGTTACTTTGTTTTAATGAAGGTATTATTACATCCATCCAATATCTATCCAAAGTTTTTAAAAGCGGCTTTAGAGATTTCTCAACTTTTTTTAGCTGTTCAATTGGCGTAAGACCATCAATAGAAGGCTCGGATATATTTGCATGAATTTGTTCTTTTAAGCCGGCAATTCTTATCATATAAAATTCATCAAGATTTGATGAAAAGATTGAAATGAATTTAACTTTTTCAAGCAGAGGCAAATCCGGATTTAATGCTTCTTCAAGTACACGTTTATTAAACTCAACCCAGCTTAAATCGCGGTTGATAAAGTATTCAGGTTTATTATATTTTTTTAATAAGTCTTTTACATTCATAAATATTTAACTCTATTGATGCGCAAATATAATATAAATTGATTGCAGATGCTGTGATGATTTAAATAAGTTGAAATTCATTTTATAAATGCGGATGAACTTAAATATAAAAATACGACATCTTTCGGCTTTTCTCTATGTGGTGGGATGAAAATATTGTTTGAATATTATTTTACAAATTTTGGTACTTGGGGCAAAATTTACGGCGAATATACATTAGTTATCGTAATAGCATTCTGGATTTATTACACAGCCGTGTGTTTATTGTTGCGCAGAAATCGGAAAGCTGTTTGATGAAAGATTGAGTATGAAAAACGGTCAACTGGATATTCCGTTTAGAAATCTAACACTTAAAACAAAAAGATAAACTTCAATACTTCTCACCACTATAAATTTATCCTTATTCTTAACAGCAAAAAAAATAGTTTGCACCAAATCACCTAAATGTATTATTTTAATCAGACAAAATTATCTGATTATATATGACGGTTTTCTTTTCAAAAAAATGTGAGTACGGTTTGCAGGCAACTTTGTTTCTTGCAGCGCATGAGAATAGTATAGTTTATTCTGCTGAGGAAATTTCAAAGAAGTTGAATATTCCAAAGGAATTTATTTCTAAAATTTTGCAGAGCCTTACCGAAAACGGAATTATTGAATCTAAAAAAGGTAAATCCGGCGGCTTTATGCTTGCAAAATCTTCTGCTAAAATAAAGCTGATAGACATTGTAAAAGCCATAGATGGATTAGATAGTTTTAATACATGTGTTCTCGGTTTTCCATACTGCTCTCTAGATAAGCCCTGCCCGTTGCACGATAAATGGGGTGAACTTAGAGAAAAAGCTTATGGAATGCTTTCATCCGAAACGATTGATAATTTTAAAGAAAAAACTTTAAGTAAGATAAAAAAGAAATAAAAAATTTAAGTTATAATCAGACTTTAATATCCGATATGAAAGAAAAGATAAGATTTATACGCAATGATGAAAAGGGGATTCAGAAAACCAGATTTATTGTTCAATCCTCGTTTGCAATGCTGTGTGTCTGGATTGGAATTGAGTTCTATCTCTTTAATCAATACTTAGAAACAAATGGCGCAATTGCGTTTTACTCACGCCCGCCGGGCGTTGATGGCTTTTTACCAATAAGTTCGTTTATGAGTTTTTATCTTTTCTTAACAACCGCAGAAATTCACATGGCTCATCCCGCAGGGTTCTTTATTTTTCTTTCCATCATTTTAATGTCGCTAATATTCGGAAAATCTTTTTGCAGCTGGCTTTGCCCAATTGGATTTATTTCTGAGGTAGTTGGAGATTTTGGTGAAAAAATATTTAAGAAAAGATTGAAGCTGCCGCGCTGGCTTGATTATCCTTTTCGAAGTTTTAAATATCTGCTGTTCGGTTTTCTTATTTATTCGGTCGTTTTTTTAATGACTGCACCTGCATTAAAAGCTTTTCTTGACAGCCCATATAATTTGGTATCCGATGTAAAGATGTACTATTTCTTTGCTGATATTTCACGAACATCAATAATTGTAATTTCGGTGTTTTTTGTGCTTTCAATATTTATCAGGAGCTTCTGGTGCAGATTTCTATGTCCTTACGGTGCACTACTTGGAATATTATCACTTCTCAGTCCTAACAAAATTCTGCGAAACACTACAAGTTGTATTGATTGCGGTTTGTGCAGTAAAGCCTGTCCTTCATTTATAAAAGTAGATAAAGTTAAAACAGTAATATCGGACGAATGTTCAACCTGCTTGAATTGTATTGATGCCTGTCCTGTTAAAGATACATTGCAATTAAATTTACTTTTACCTAAAAAAAGAATCATTAATATAAAAATTGTTGCTGTTTGTGTGGTTTTAATTTTTATGGGTGTTACAGGTTTTGGAATTATAACAGGAATGTGGCAAAACAAAATAACTAAAGAAGAATATTTGAATCATTATAAATACATTAATAGTTACGGACATCCGACAGGAACAAAAGAGTTTAAAAAACTTAATGAAGAAGTTGAGATAAAGAATGGAAGAAAGAATAATTAGTTGACACCCTGAACTTGTTTCGGGATCTGACTATAATGCTTAAGATTCTTAAATAAATACAGCTTGAGAAAAATAAAAATATGAAAAGACATTCATCATTAATACCATTATCTGAAGATCATCATCAAGCCTTATTGCTTGCAATGATTTTAAAAAAGAATTCGATAACAATCAATAATCTTCCCACAGATATTATTGAAAAAATGAATTTTGCTAAAGAAACTTATTACAAAGAACTTGAGCATCGCTTTAAAGATGATGAAGAATTTGCTATACCATACATAAGTGGGAAAGATGAAGTTCTGAATAAATTAATATTAGAAATTATCGTGAGCATATCATTCTTAAGAGTAAAATGCATAGTTTGAATGAGAATCCAAAACCTATTGACCAACTTGATGAAATTGAAAAATATGCTAAGATTGGATGTAATAAAAAAGAAAGAATTCTATTTGAAAAAACTCAGCAATTACTTGATGAATATACACTGATAGAAATAAAGCAAAAGTTTGATCAAAAAAAGGCCTTAAAATAAATCCTGTTTAACAAAATAAAAGAAATTTTCTATGAAGAAAATAATAGATAAAATCAAACCTCCGCCGCAATGGCGCCTTGGTGTGTTGTTTAGTCTTGGTGTTTTAGTAGGACTATTATTATTAGTTCTTCATCTGGCAAGAGCAACTTCGTATTTATCGGACAAACCAGAAACTTGTGTTAATTGTCATGTTATGGCACCGCAATATGCAACGTGGCAAAATGGCAGCCACGGCAGAGTTACTGTTTGTAATGATTGCCATGTTCCGCAAGATAACATAGTAGGCAAATATTATTTCAAGGCTTCTGATGGATTACGCCATTCATTTATGTTTACATTTCGCTTAGAACCGCAGGTAATACAGATCAAACAAGCAGGTAAAAATGCAGTTCAGGAAAATTGTATTCGCTGCCATTCAAATGTTATTCATCCAATTTCTGTAAGAGCTATTGGTAATCAAAAAATACAGGAAGATGGTGATGGTTATTGCTGGGATTGTCATCGAGAAATACCACACGGAAAAGTTAACAGTTTGTCTTCAACTCCTTATGCTAGAGTGCCCGGTTTATCTAATCCAGTACCGGAATGGATTGAAAAAAAAAATAAAAATAATTAATAAATAAATTATAGGATTAAAATATGAAACCAATCAGCGAAATAACTCAAAACAAACCTTGGTTAGGCTGGATATTATTCTTTGCAACTGTAATTGTTGTATTTTTAGTTGGATTATTTGCTTCATCTATAATTGAAAGACGAAGTGAAACTGCTACTCTACAAATGATAAAACCATTAAAAGACTGGGAACCGCGAAATGAGGTTTGGGGTGAAAATTATCCGCGTGAGTTTGAATCATATCTAAAAACATTGCACTCAGATTTTGCGAGCAAACATGGCGGCTCTAAAATGATTGACTATCTTGAAAAATATCCTGAGCTTGTTGTAATGTGGGCTGGGTATGCTTTCTCAAAAGATTATAATCAAGGAAGAGGACACGGATACGCTATTGAAGATATTAGAGTAACATTAAGAACTGGCGATAATGAAGTAAGTCCGCAACCGGCAACTTGCTGGACTTGCAAGAGTACAGACGTTCCAAGAAAAATGAATGAAATGGGCACAGCAAATTTTTATAAAGCCAAATGGAAAGATATTGGAAGTGAAATCGTAAATCCTATTGGCTGTCAAGATTGCCACGATCCTAAAACGATGAACCTAAGAATTAGTCGCCCCGCACTTGCTGAAGCTTTTCAGCGACAGGGAAAAGATATGAGTGAATTTTCAAGACAGGAAATGCGTTCGCTTGTTTGTGCACAATGCCATGTTGAATATTATTTTAAAGGCAAAGAGGAAAAATATTTAACTTTTCCGTGGGATAAAGGTTTTAGTGCTGATAATATGGAGGAATATTTTGATGAAATTGAACATGTTGATTGGGTTCACGCATTAAGCAAAACTCCAATGTTAAAAGCACAACATCCTGATTATGAATTATTTATGACAGGAATTCATGCAGTTCGTGGAGTTTCTTGTTCTGATTGTCATATGCCCTACAAGTCTGAAGGTGGAGTTAAGTTTACAGATCACCATATTCAATCTCCTTTAAACAATGTCGCAAACACTTGCCAGGTTTGCCATCGTGAAGAAACTGATAGATTGATGCAGGATGTTTATGACAGGCAGGATAAGATAGAAGAGCTAAGACGTCTTGCTGAAAAATCTTTAGCAGCCGTTCATATCGAAGCAAAAGTTGCGTGGGATAACGGCGCATCAGATGAGCAGATGAAAGCAATACTAAAACTTATCAGGCATGCACAATGGAGATGGGATTGGGTTGCCGCAGCAAATGCGCTCGGTTTTCATGCACCTGTTGAAGCATTACGGGTTTTAGGAACATCAATACAAAAAGTTGAGCAAGCAAGAAGAGAGATCGCAATTTTATTTTCAAAACAAGGCTGGAAATATCCTGTAGATATGCCGGATATTTCTACAAAAGAAAAAGCGCAAAAATTTATTGGATTAGATATTCCTAAACTAAAAACTGGTAAAGAAGAATTTCTTAAAACCACCACAGTTAAGTGGGATGAAGATGCTAAAAAACGTCAGGGATTTTTATACGAGTATAAACTAAAAAAATAAAACTCTATTACTTGCTGTCACTTTAAGCAAAGTCGAAATAGGGCAGCTTTAATTCAATTTTAATTCACGCTTCGACATTGCTTAGGGTGACAATAAATAAACAAAGAGAGAAAAAACTATATGAAAATTTTTTTATTGGCTCTTGCAGTTGTAATAATCAATTATTGCGTTTTTCCACAAGCACTTGATGACTGGAAAATTAAAGGTCAGATTCAATTAAGAACAGAAGTTGACGGAAGAGATTTTTCTAATAGTACTCATCCATTAACCTTTGCAAGTTTAAGAACACGTCTCGGAGTCGAAAAAACTTTCGAAAAAAGTGTTCAGTTATTCGTTCAATTTCAGGATTCAAGAGTCTTTGGCGAAGAGCCAAGTACTTTAACTGCTATTGATAACATTGATATGCACCAAGGTTTTGTAAAACTTGTTAAACCATTTGATTGGGATATTAATGTACAGGCTGGCAGATTTGAAGTTGCTTACGGTACAGAACGATTTATTGGAGCTGTAGGCTGGCACTATATCGGTAGATCATTTGATGGTGTTAGATTTACTATATCACCAGATCAATGGAAATTGGATCTTTTCGCTTTAACCATTAAAGAATCGAACGCTTATATTGCTAATGCAACATCTGGTATTTATCCCTATCCACAAGTACCAACACCTGCAACAAGCATATATGGTTTTTGGAAGAATACTGAAATTAATAAATCAAGTAAGTTTGATGTGTTTAGTTTCTTTGAAATCGATCGGGAGGATGATGCTGCAAAACCAGATACAAATAAATTAGAATTACTTACCGTTGGTGGTACTTATTGGGGTAACTTCGGTGATCTTTCAACTGTATTTGAAACTGCTTACCAACTTGGATCTAAATCTGGTAATGATCTGAGTGCATATATTATTTCATTGCAATTATTTTATAAAACAGGAATTACAAAATTCGGATTAGGCGGAGATATATTATCTGGTACTGATCCTGAATCAACCTCAAGTGATGTAAATGTTTTTCAAGTAAGTTATGGTACTAATCATAAATTCTATGGCTATATGGATTACTTCATAAATATTCCAAACAACACCTATAGTCTTGGCTTAAATGATTTCTATGCTATAGCAAATATTAGTCCTGCAAACAGCAAATTTAATTTTGATGTAGCATTACATTTATTTATGTCTAATCAATCAATTAGCATTGCAACTATAGAAAATCCTGAAGGTAATTATGAAAATATGTTTGGGCAAGAACTTGATCTGACTGTTAAGTATGCTTTTACAGAAAACACAAATTTAGTTTGGGGAGGAAGTTTATTTTTGCAAGGAGAAATCTTTAAAACAGTTTACTCGCCAAGAGAAGATATAGGATATTGGGCTTATTTAATGATCAATGCGAGCCTTTAATTTTTGTGCGTTGCAAAAATCTAATTCTTTTATATGAATAAGACTTAATCAATAAAACAATTGCGTCAATTATTATTATTGTCTAAAACAGTTTTAATTAAAGGAACGAACCCCGAAAAATATATTAAAAATTTAAGCACAGATGGAAAGAAATTTATCGGTAAGAAATAATAAATTTAAGTGTTAATTATATTTGATTTTAAGAATACGGAGCACTGATGATTCCTGAAGAAATAATTACCCTAAATAAAAAAATTTCCCGGTTGCGTTACGAAAACAACGAATATGATCCGCCGGAAATTCAGGAGATGATAGATGTATTGCAATATCATCTTTTCCTTGTAAGCACTTCGCTAAATAAATCGGAGTTAAATTCTGTTGAAGTTAAACAGATGCTTTTAGATAAATTAAACAACACTAAGTGAATAATCATTCAGTAAAATTTGAGTTATCTACAATATCCGGAATATTGCAAGCAAGTTTTTTTTATACATACTTGATATTTACTCGACAATAAATTAAGTTAGCACTCAATAAATGTGGTTATAAGATAAAACAAAAATAAATCTTAATGTTTAACAGCAAATCAAATATCGTCATTCTTATTCATGTGATTATTGTGCTTCTACTAAGCGCCGCCGGATGAGAATGGTTTAAACAATAAAATTAAATTAAAACCCTTCTCATAAAAGAAGGGTTTTTTGTTATCAACTAATTAGAAACAAAATGGAATTAAACAAACACAGTAAACAATTAACTCAAAGTGATTCACAGCCGGCTTCGCAGGCAATGTTATATGCATTGGGTTTAAGTGAAACAGATCTCGCAAAACCTTTTGTAGGAATTGCAAGCACTGGCTTTGACGGCAATCCCTGTAATATGCACCTTAACGATCTTGCAGCAAAAATTAAAACAAGCGTTAATAAAAATAATTTGGTAGGATTGATTTTTAATACGATTGGCGTTAGTGATGGTATTTCGATGGGAACAGCAGGGATGAGATATTCACTGCCTTCGCGCGAAATTATTGCCGACTCAATCGAAACGATGGTTGAAGCACACGCTTATGATGCAGTTGTTACAATTGTAGGATGCGATAAAAATATGCCCGGCGCAATTATCGCAATGTGCAGATTGAATCGCCCATCTCTAATGTTGTACGGCGGCACAATTGATTCCGGTTGTTACAACGGAAAAAAACTGAACGTAGTTTCTGCGTTTGAAGCATGGGGCGAAAAAGTTGCAGGCAATCTTTCGGAAGAAGATTATAAGAACATAATTAAAAAAGCCTGCCCGGGTCCCGGCGCGTGCGGTGGAATGTACACAGCCAACACAATGTCATCGGCAATTGAAGCGATGGGTTTATCGCTGCCATACAATTCGTCAAATCCCGCAACCAGCCCAAATAAAAATGATGAGTGTGCAGAAATTGGCGCAGCAATAAAGTTATTATTGGAAAAAGATATAAAGCCATCGGACATCATTACAAAAAAATCTTTAGAAAATGCTTTTACGGTTGTAACAATTCTTGGCGGATCAACAAATGCAGTTATGCACTTAATGGCGATTGCGAAAGCCGCAAACATTGAATTTACACTTGCTGATTTTCAGAGGATAAGCGATAAAACTCCTTTCCTTGCTGATCTGAAACCGAGTGGTAAATATCTTATGGAAGATGTGCATCGTGTTGGCGGTACGCCGGCTTTGATGAAATATCTTTTAAATTATAATATGCTGCACGGCGATTGCCTGACTGTTACCGGAAAAACGGTTGCGGAAAATCTCGCAAACATTTTACCAATTGATGAATCGCAGGATGTAATTGCACCGCTTGAAAAGCCAATTAAAGCTTCCGGTCATATTCAAATACTTTACGGCAATTTAGCAGAAGGCGGATCAGTAGCCAAAATTACAGGCAAAGAAGGCTTGAGCTTTGAAGGTCCCGCAAAAGTTTTTAACGGCGAAGTTGAAGTGAATGAAGGAATTGCAAAAGGCTTGGTTAAAAAAGGCGATGTGGTTGTTATCCGTTATGAAGGACCAAAGGGCGGACCCGGTATGCCGGAAATGTTAAAACCAACCGCAGCCTTGATGGGGGCGGGCTTGGGTAAAGATGTTGCCTTGATTACGGACGGCAGATTTTCCGGTGGCACGCACGGTTTTGTTGTTGGGCATATTACACCAGAAGCGCAGGAAGGCGGAACAATCGCTATTGTAAAAGATGGAGATATTATTTCTATTGATGCTGTAAATAGAAAACTTGAATTAAAAATTTCGCAGGAAGAAATAAATAAAAGAAAAAGCGAGTGGTCTGCTCCGCCGCCAAGATATAAAACGGGCTGGCTAAGTAAATATTATAAACTTGTTTCATCGGCATCAGAAGGCTGTGTTACAGATTAATTATTAAAAGTTAAATGGAGTCGAAAGATGAAAGAATCTATTAGCGAAGTAATTATAAACGATAACAAAAATCAAAAAGAATCCTTAAAGAAGGAAAAAAATAAAATGGAAAAAATATCCGGTTCAGAAGCAATTGTTAAATCATTAATTGCCGAAGGAGTTGATCTTGTTTTCGGTTATCCCGGCGGCGCAATAATGCCCGTATATGATGCTCTCTTCAACTATCAAAAAGAGATTAAGCACGTGCTTACACGCCACGAACAAGGCGCTGTGCATGCCGCCCAGGGTTATGCAAGAGTAACCGGAAAAGTTGGAGTTTGCATTGCAACATCCGGACCTGGCGCAACAAATTGTATTACCGGAATTGCAGATGCAATGGTTGATTCCACACCGATTGTTTGTATTACTGGGCAGGTTGCTTCGCCGTTGCTTGGTACAGATGCTTTTCAAGAAACGGATGTTGTAGGTATTGTAACGCCGGTTACAAAATGGGATATTCAAATTACAAACGCCGATGAAATTGCCGAAGCTTTTGCTAAAGCATTTTACCTTGCACGCACGGGCAGACCCGGACCAGTAGTTATTGATGTTACAAAGGATGCACAGTTTGCTCCGGTTGAATTTAACTATAAACCATGCAAATTAGTTAGAAGTTACATCCCGAAGCCAAAAATTGATCAGGAAAAAATCAACGAAGCGGCTCAAATAATTAATAATGCAGAAAAACCGCTCATGCTTTTTGGGCAGGGCGTTATCTTAGCAAATGCCGAAAATGAATTTAGAGAGTTTGTAGAAAAATCAGGAATTCCTGCTGCATGGACTTTGCTCGGTTTATCTGCGTTGCCGGATAATCATCCTTTAAATGTTGGAATGTTAGGAATGCACGGCAACTATGCACCTAATAAATTAACAAATGAATGTGATGTTCTTGTTGCTGTTGGAATGAGGTTTGACGACCGGGTAACAGGCGATGCAAAGCGGTATGCGCGTCAGGCAAAGATAATTCATATTGAATTGGATAACGCTGAAATAAATAAAATCATTAAAGTTGATGTTGCAATACATGCCGATGCAAAAGAAGCTTTACCTTTGCTTACCGAAAAAGTTAATAAAAAAGAATATCCGGAATGGCTAAACAAATTTAAAGAGTTAGATAGTATTGAATATAATAAAATCATAAAGAATGAAGTCTATCCTGAAAAAGCCGGCTTAACAATGGCTGAAGTTGTTCGCATTGTTTCTGAAAAAACAAACGGCGAAGCAATTGTTGTTTCGGATGTTGGTCAGCATCAAATGGTTACGGCAAGATATTATAAATTTAAAAACAGCCGCAGCAGTATAACTTCCGGCGGATTGGGTACAATGGGCTTTTGTCTTCCGGCTTCCATTGGTGCAAAACTCGCGCAGCCTGATAAACTTGTTGTTTCATTTGTGGGAGACGGCGGTTTTCAGATGACAATACAGGAACTTGGAACTGTGCTTCAAACAGGCGCGGCTTTAAAAGTTATCGTGCTTAATAATAATTATCTTGGAATGGTGCGGCAGTGGCAGCAATTATTTTTTGATAAAAGATATTCGCAAACTGAAATGACAAATCCCAATTTTGTTGAAATTGTTAAGGGTTACGGATTAAAGGCAGAAAAAGTAACAGAAAGATCGGAAATCGAATCTGCAATTGATAGAATGTTAGAATCAACTGAACCGTTTGTTCTTGAAGTGGTTGTTGAGAAGGAAGATAATGTTTTCCCGATGATTCCTTCCGGCGCCGCAGTTTCTGAAATTAGATTAGAATAATTTTAAAGGATATTTTATGAAACAACAATTTACAATTTCAATCTTTACAGAAAACCGCGTTGGCTTGCTGCATAGAGTTACAATTATTTTTACACGCAGGCACATGAATATCGAAAGCATTACAGCTTCCGAATCAGAAGTAAAAGATATTTACCGCTACACAATAGTTGTTTTTGATACGCGCGAAAATGTTGAAAAGGTTGTTAAGCAAATCGAAAAGCAAGTAGATGTGTTTACGGCATTTTACCACACAATTGATGAAATCATTCATCAGGAAATTGCTCTTTATAAATTAGCAACTTCATCTATATCAAACGGACTTGGGCTGGAAAACATTATTCGCGAACACCATGCACGAATACTTTCTATCGAAGGCGATTATATCTTTATTGAAAAGACCGGACACAAAGAAGAAACACAGGATTTGTTTGAAAAACTTAGACCGTTTAACGTACTTGAGTTTGTTCGTTCCGGCAGGGTTGCAATGATGAAACAGAAAGAGAATTTTATTGATACGCTAAGGCAGTTGGACCAAGCGCATGAGGATGAGTGAAATTAACTCACACTCCTACACTTCGCCCGTTGCAACAATTTTGCTTTATGTGAATAAGAATAGCGCGGTTTCAATCTGACCGATATTTTTGAATAGTAAATTTGAAAAAAGAAGACATAATTTTTAATCATAACAAATAAGGAATAAAATGGCTAAAATTAATTTTGGCGGAGTAGAAGAAAACGTAGTAACCCGCGAGGAGTTTCCACTTGAAAAAGCAAAACAGGTACTTGCTAACGAAGTTGTTGCAGTAATCGGTTACGGTGTTCAGGGTCCGGGTCAATCTCTTAATCTAAAAGATAACGGAATAAATGTAATTGTCGGGCAAAGAAAGGATTCTAAAAGCTGGAATAAAGCCGTTGCAGAAGGATGGCGGGAAGGCGTTGATCTTTTTGATATTGAAGAAGCTGCCGAAAAAGCAACTATCATTCAATATTTACTTTCGGATGCGGGACAAATACAGCAATGGGAAAAAATAAAAAAACATCTTACAGCAGGCAAAGCGCTTTATTTTTCTCACGGATTCGGTATTACTTTTAGCGAGCAAACCGGAATAATTCCACCAAAAGATGTTGATGTTATTCTTGTTGCGCCAAAAGGTTCAGGTACATCTTTAAGAAGATTATTTGTTCAGGGCAAGGGAATAAATTCCAGTTACGCTATTTATCAGGATGCAACGGGCAAAGCAAAAGATAGAGTAATTGCGCTCGGCATTGCGGTTGGTTCCGGTTACTTATTTGAAACAGATTTTAAGAAAGAAGTTTATTCCGATTTAACCGGCGAACGCGGAATTTTAATGGGCGCATTGGCTGGTGTGTTTGAAGCCCAATACAATGTGCTGCGGAAAAACGGACATTCACCTTCCGAAGCATTTAACGAAACAGTTGAAGAACTTACACAAAGTTTAATGCCGCTTGTTGCAGAAAACGGAATGGACTGGATGTATGCCAACACTTCAGTTACCGCACAAAGAGGCGCGCTCGATTGGCGGCATAAATTCCGCGAAGCAGTTACTCCGGTTTACGAAGAACTTTACAAAAGTGTAGCATCGGGCAACGAAGCAAAAATTGTTATTGAAAAAGGCAGCAAAGCAGATTACCGCGAAAAATTGGAAGAAGAACTAAAAGAACTTCGCGAATCCGAAATGTGGCAGGCTGGTAAAGCCGTTAGAAGTCTTAGACCTGATAAAAATTAACGTTTCGTATCAGTTAATTATCCTTGATTGCATTGCTGAATGACGGAATGGCTGAATGCTTGGATGTATGCATGCCGGAGGATTGAATGAATATTATAACCGTACTAATACATTATGTTTTAGTGCGGTTTTTTATTTTAAGAAAACCGGTAATTAAAAGCCGTAATAAATTGCAAATATTTCAAACAGGTTACTGCCTTTATTTTTATTATTCCGGTAGTAGAGGAACATACCGAGCATGTAGGGAGCAGATAGGGAGCAGATATTGGGAAAAATTAGTACAATTTTTAACAATAATCGAATGAAGAATTTTCGGGTGTTAGTTTGCCTCTTTTATGCCAACCGACTAATTTAGTTCAGTTCTTTGATTGAGTTTTTGGGGTTGGATTGTTTTTTATCTAATAACAAAAGCTTGTAAGCTGGTAAATCCGCCTTTGGCGGAGACCCCGCTGATGAATTTCATTCTCCGTATTTGTATGTTGGTAATAACCCGGTAATGTTTGTTGATCCCGATGGTGCGCAAGCATTCTTTCTTCCTTCAACTTGGGATTTTATTTTTAATAGTATTGCTAGTTTTAATTTTGATAATTGGCTTACAAATAAAGCTGGAATTGCTGAAGAATTCACTAATAAATATTATAATTATGAAAATATGGATCCAGCAAAATTCTCATTTAATATAAAAAATAATAATGAAGTCAGTCATTCAATTTCGTATAGCCGTAATGATTTTGGTCTTCCATATCATTTTGGGGTTACCACGGACTTGAATAGTCTTTATATTTCAGGTGGAATTGATTTAAATTTGGCCATTCCGTTGTGCCCATATATTACTGATGACTTTTCATATGCACTAAACTTTGAAGAAAATCCGTCAACAACATTTACAAAATCTTTTTCGTATGGCGTAGGAGTAGGGTCTCAGTATACATATAATATTAATTCTTGGTATGATGCACTAAATCCACTTGCAGGGAGAGATAATAGTTTCTCTTCGCGGAGTTTAGTATTTTCTAATTCCATTTGGGTCGGGATTTCCTTGGATTTTAACTTAAAATTAAAATGATGCGATGAAGAAAATTGATTTATCTAAAGAAGAAAAAATATTAATAATTCTGAGAGACACAACTTGGTTTTTTTTATTATACATTCTTATAAGATCTGTGATTAGTACATTTTTTGATATTGATATTAATCTAAATATTTCTTTAACTATTTTTGAAAAAATTATTGGAATAATAGTTTGGTGTGGGTTAATTTTTTTGACTTATTTCACTAAAAGAGTTCATGAAGAGATCAAGAAAAGATATGGTGGATTACTATTATTTCATTTTGCTCGTGAATCATCAATATTAGTAATTATTATAATTATTTTAATAGAATTATTATTAATATTTAGATAAAATATAGCTTAATACATTTAATGATTTTATTAACAGTTTTTAATCTTTCGGTACTTGCATAATAGTCAAGCCTATTTTGCAAGATGGTAAATTTACAAACAAAAGGTTTGCGATGTTTTAGGTAGGGATTGACTTCGTAGAAGTCTGATTATTGTAAAAGAGGGAAGTAAGCAAAGAATAATCCTCGTAGAGGATTTATAATTGAAATTAGACTCGTAATGCCAACACAACTAAACAGCAGTTGCAATGTAATAAACATTTTTCCTTCAAATATACACCTGTTTTATTTTGTTCGATAGAACAAGCGCAATTAGAAATTTGTATAATTTATTTCTGGCCAATTGCAGCTAACAATATGAAAGATTAATTTTAACACAGCAAATAAAGTATAATTTTTACAGGCAAAGAAAGAGATTTGGAAACCAATTACGATTATCCCGATTTAATCGGGAGCGCACGCTATGGAGTTTATCCCGATTGTCCCGCTTTTGCGGAATAATGTTTGCTGTAATTGTTAATACAAAAGATGAAATGCAGTTTGGCTATGATTTTGGTACTAATTTTGTTGGAGGAGTTGCAAACAAGATTGTGAATGTGTTAACACTTTAGGACAAAATCCAGCATATTTAAAAAATGCAGTAAAATTAACAGTCAATACATTTTTTGGAGGAATTACATTTCAACAGTAATATGGATATGAATTTTTTATACACGATTTTAATGTTAATTGTCCTGATTATAGGCTCTATTTTTTTTATAGTGGATTATTTAGAGAATGAGGATTATAAAAAAGAGGAACTACAACTCTGGGAACATATTCAAGCCATAGGGATTTTTGTTTCGGCCATTATTGCATTAATACTATTGATTAAAACTGTATTGGAAGTTTTATAATTAAATTACCCATAATACTTACCAATAGATTTTGTTTTGCTAATTAGACAGTGGAAAAAATAAATGCTTGATCCATATCCAAGAACTTTAATAGTTATCCTTTGGGGAATGAATTTAATAAATTTTGTTAAAATATCAAGTATTAGAGATGATACCTTAGATTGGATTACATATTTCGTCCTAATTACAACTTTATTAATCATACTTATTTTCGTCTATTATAAAAAACATACAGTTATAAAACCTATAAAACCAAATCTATTTACTTTAGTTGTTCTTTTATTTACCGACTTTATTATTATAAAAGCGGTCATAACTAAATATTATCCAAATAATTTCTTTCTAATTATTTTCAGCTTAATTGTTTTAATTTTATTACATATTTCTTTGTTTTATGAAATTAAAGATTAGATAAACAAAAAATGTTTAAAATTATCTTGGGTATATATCAGATTAAGCAAACATTTTGCAGAAAAACTTAAATTATGAAAAATATTAATTTTTCAAATTTCGAAAAGAAAATAGTTATTATCAGGGATTCAATTTGGGTTATTTTTCTGTATTTCATCGTTATAAGATCAATAGGAGTCTATTTTGGGGTTGGCAATTATAATCTTGATATAAAATTGAATTTGCAAGAAAAAATAATTGGGACACTACTTTGGCTTATTTTTATTCTATTAACATATTACAATTCAAAATTAACTAAGAAGTTGAGATCTGAATATGGTAGATTATTCTATTTTTATTATCTAAAAGAAAGTCTATTCTTTTCGTTTTTAATAATAGTTCTGATTGAATTTTATGCTTTTATAAGGTAAAATATTTGTGGATTTTCCGGTTAAATACAAATTTTAAGAGCAGTTTACACAATGCTTCATCATTAACAATGATTGCAGGTCTTATTTTTTGTATGTCTGCGCCTTTAGAAGGATTAAGGTCTATTAACCAGATTTCACTTTGCTTCATAAAAGTCTTCAAAATCCAATGCAGTAAAAGCGGTTAATTCTTTATCAATTGTGTAATCAGTAAGAAGTTCTTTAGCGGCAGATTCCATTTTATAACTAATATCTTCCATCTTAATAGCCTTTATCAGTTCTTCCACTACAAAAAATTTTTTATCAAGCGGCAGACCCTGTATTTCTCTAATAATATCTATGGTTTGCATATTTTTTCTTCCAGATGTTTTTTCCAAGTAATGTATTAACTTAAAATTATAAGCTGATTCAATAAAATTATTTTCCTTATTTGTACCGATACAACGGACATATTCTGACAAACTTATAAAATTTAAATTCAAAATTCTTTATTCGGTGTTCAATATTCAATTACTGAGCTTCAACATTAACTAACAAGCTTGCTCACCAAGCCACTCGCCGGCATTAAAAATGTTTATGCCATTTCTGTTTTCGTTTTGTTTTAAGTTATGCACCAATTGTATTGCTTCAACAGATTGGAATCTTTCAGCAAAATATTTTAAGGACGGAGAAGGTTTATTATCGCTTAATTTAACTTCTATCAACTGTGTTAACTCTCCATTGCGTGCAATGGCAAAATCAACTTCTTTGTTATCCTTTGTGCGCAAATAATTAAGTCTAATATTTTCTCCACCTGTATCAAACAAAAACTGTGTGTGTTTTAAAAGAGCAACAGCGCAGGTATTTTCTAATTTTATTCCTTCGTCTGCTTCAACAAAAGAAGTATCATAAAAATATACTTTGGGTTCTTTTATTATAGAGCGGGCAATGTTTTTATGGAAGGGCGTAACAAGAAAAATAATATATAAACTCTCTAAAATTTGAACGTACTTTTTAATTGTGTTTGGCGAAGCCTGTAAATCATTGGCAATAGAATTAAATGAAAGCGGCGACCCTACTTTAGTCCTGAGTAATTGCAGTAAAGTCTTCATAGTTTTAATCTCGCCTATTCTGCTGAATTCTAATATATCTTCTCTAATTATATCGGAATAATACTGGTTTTTCCATCTTGCAGATTCTATCTGTGCTTTTTCTTTTTCTAAGCTAACGGCATTTAGCAGCGGTTCAGGAAAACCGCCGAAATTATTCAGCAATTCTAAAGCATTGTAAGTATCAGGGACTAAAACGGAGATTTCTTTTACCGAAACAGGATTTAATCTAAGGTGAAAATATCGTCCAGCAAGAGAATCACCCGATTGCCTGAAAGTATCGAGCCTTGCACTGCCTGTAACTAATATTGATTGATAAGCGGGCTTTGAATCATAAATTCCCTTTATATAGTTTTTCCAGTTTTTCATTTTATGGATTTCGTCGAATATCAAAAGATCAGTATTTAGCGCCCAGCCTGAATCCTTAATAATTTTAAAATCGTTTATGTTGTCGAAGTTTAAATATTGCGGATGGCTAAAATTTTGCATTATCTGCTTAGCCAAAAAAGTTTTACCAACTTGCCTTGGACCCGTTACAAAGACGATTTTCTTTTTTAAGTCTTCGAGTATTTGATCGTATAAATATCTTTTCATACGACTAAATTAGCCTTCCCTTGCATAATAGTCAAGACTATTTTGCAAGAAGGTAAGTAAAAGTCGGGAATGAGAGGAAGTTGGAGCTTTGTTTATCCTCTACGAGGACCGTTTTGTTTTGCGTTTAGTGCTATTTCAATTGTTAAACATCTATTTACAAACAAAAAGTTTGTGATGTTTTGAGTTGTGATTGACTTCGTAGAAGTCTGATTATTGTAAAAGAGGGAAGTAAGCAAAAAAATAATCCTCGTAGAGGATTTATAAGTGAAATTAGTCTTGTAATGCCAACACAACTAATCAGCAGTTGCGATGCAATAAACATTTTTCCTTCAAATATACACCTGTTTTATTTTGTTCAATAGAACAAGCGCAATTTAGAAATTTGTATAATTTATTTCTCGCTAATTGCAGCTAATAATTGGAAATATTAATTTTAACACAGCAATTAAAGTATAATTTATGGTAAACTTATGAATACATCAAAAATATCAAGTATTGTAATATTATTTTTTGTCTTGTTTGCTTGTACAAAAAAAAATGACTTACAAGAAGAAAATATGCTAAATGAAAAGTTAGTAATTAGCGTTATTGATAAAACAATTTCAGAAGAAGAAGTAAAGTTTAGTTTAGTTAATGTAAATAAGCTTATCAATCTTAATAATTCCGATATTTCACTTGTATTAGAAAAAAACTTGTACAAAGTATATCTTGAAGAAGATTTTAATGCTGTAGAACAAGAGCTTAAAGAAATTATACACCGGGATTCTATGAATTTATATGCTAATATAATGTTAGCAATGATGAAATATGATTCTTTTGAATTTGAAGAAGCAGCGTTAATTGCAAATCGAATAAACAAAATTGATCCTCGTAGTGCTATTGGTTACTACTTTTTAGGTCTTTCATCCACATCTGCTGATAGCAACTCTATTAAATTATTTGAGAGAGCAATTGAATATCAACCAGATTTTATCTCCCCATATTTTCAAATTGGCATGCGCCAGTTTCTCACTTATAAATCTGATGAGTCTTATAAATCTTATGAAAAAGCATATAAAAATATAAAATACGCAATTGAAAAATCACCACACAACCCTCATTATGGTTTTGGATTATGGTGGTTTTACGAATATACTCAAGATTATTGCGGCCAACTTGTTGCTGTTACTGATTTGCTGAACAAAGCAATTCCTAAAGATTCAGTTAAATATCTAATTTACCGTTCTCAGATTTATGAAAAAGTCAATAAATTCAGAGAAGCAGAATCAGATATGCTAGATTTTGCAAGAATTGATACTGGTGGGTCTGGTAATTATCATTTGGCTGTATTTTATTATCGCAACAAGAAATATGATTTAGCATTAAATGTTATGAAAAAAATGATTGAGGAAGGTTATGATAGGAAAGATTTTTTAAAAAATATAGATATTGATTTTCCGGATATTAAAAATAAAAGAGAATTTATGGAATTATTAGAAGAGTAAAATAAGTTCTTCCATTTCTCGGCAATCGTAGCTTGGTTTGGTAATTCAGTAGTTCTACTTTTTTCCATTTTAATGTCTGCCACGGTCTTAATGCAATAATGTTTTTTATAATACCATGAGGAATAGTAATTGTCTTACAAATCAAGAATGATGAAGTTTTAGAATTTCTAAAATATCTTTGGTATCTAAATTCCTTGTTCGGTGTTCAAATTTGCTGCTTTTAATGTCAAGCAACTTAATAAAAGAGATATCATCTTTATTGTAAATAAATATTTATATATCTTTATAAAAAAGAATTATAAAATTTGAAAACATACAACGAATGGTTTTTGCAAGCAGACTATGATCTAAAAACTGCGGAGGCAATGTTTGAAACAGGCAGGTATTTTTATGCTGTTTTTATGTGTCATCTTGCAATAGAAAAATGCTTAAAAGGATTATACAGTAAAACATTAAATGATCTGCCACCTAAAACCCATAATCTAATTTACCTTTTAGAAAAAATTTCAATACAACCGCCGGAAAATATTTTTCAAGTTATTTATAGTTTAAATAGTCAAAGTGTGGCAACACGATATCCGGAGGAACTGCATAAAATTCTCAAAGACTATACGAAGGAAAAATCTTTAGAAATAATTATAAAAAGCAAAGAGGTTTTACAATGGCTGAAGAAAAATTAAAAGAAACAGTGGATTACTTTGTAAAACAGCTAATCAGCGAAGGTATAAATATTTCTAAAATAATACTTTTTGGTTCACAGGCTCGCGGTACTGCCAATGAAGAAAGTGATATTGATTTAGTTGTTGTTTCAAAAGATTTTGAAGGCAAAAATATTTTTGAGAAAGTTAAGTTATTAAATCAAGCAGATGCAAGGACGATTAAGAAATTCCTGGTTCCACTTGATGTAATATTAATGTCGGAAGAAGAAATTGAAAGCGAATCATCAATAATTGCAGGATATGCAAGGCAGGGTAAAGTTATTTATTCTTAGTACGACTAAGGATTATTACCCCTACGGAGAAATATTGAGAAGCTACATAACAGGCAGTAACGTAAACGATAAATATAAGTTTACCGAGAAAGAACGCGACACCGAAACCAACTACGATTATGGGGTTTATCCCGATTCAATAGGGAGCGCCCGTTACGGAGTTTATCCCGATGTAATCGGGAATAGCGACTTAGGGCGCTGGCTTAGCATTGACCCGCTTGCCGATAAAACTTGTCCTGAGCCTGTCGAAGGATACCCGGTTTATCACCTTATAATTATTGTCAAAACAATCCATTAAATAGGTTTGATTCTGATGGTATGATTGATAGAAAGGCATTAATTTATGGCATAACAAAATTTGGACTTGGTTTATTTGCTGCAGTTGATGGGGTAAATAAGATGGTAGCTGCTACTGCAACAGAAATTGGGTCAGGTGGAGCGTCAACAGTTTTCTCTGTTGGTGGTTTTTTAGTCGGACAAGGTGAATTTTTATTAGGAACGGCTGGGGTTATTTATGGAAGTGCTCAGATTGGGCTAGCACTTAGCACTCCAGATGGTTTAACTGCTCAAGAATTTAGCACTATAAAAACATTTGTTAAGGGATTTGGTGGCGGTAAAGTAACTCAAGAAGGTGTTAACGCTGTTTTTGATATGGTAGGAATCTTTGATATAAAAAAAATTGATGATAGAAAACTACAGACCGTCTTTAGTTTTTTGCAAGCTGCTGGTGCAACTGTTGAAGATTTGAAGAATTTTAGCACTGCTTATATTGAATTGTTAAAATCAAATGCTGAAAATGAAGCCGAACAAAAAAAGAAGGATGAAGCAAATCCAAATTAAAAAAAGGTATAAGGTATAATATGACAGATGAAGTCGAAATAAAGAATATTACAAAAAATTTACTGGGCAAACAATATATGTCAGATTTGATTGATTTATTAATATGTCTTTTTACTGCAACTATTTCTTATTATTTTCTTAATAAAGATTTAGTGCAGTCCTATACAAATTTAAAGGAATTAACTTCATTTATTTATTTATTTTATAGTTCTATAATATTTTTAACGCTTAGCGGAGTTACCGTAGGTAACACTATATTCAATATTAAACTGATTTTTATTAAAAATATTAAGATATCTAACTACTATTTTTTATTAAGGAGTATTGTGATAGCACTTTTGATTTACACAATGCCTATAAACCCTTTACAAGATATTCTCTTTTTTATATTGATTATTATAGTGATATTTCCTCAAAAATATAAAAAAGATAATTATATTCAATATTCTTTACTTAATAAAATACTAAATGTTTCCTTTGTTGCATTAAAGTAAAATAGCACTAATTATTTAACTCAAAAACTTGTAATTGATTCTCCATTGCTGCTAAAAGAAAAATTTCTGCAAAAGTGCAAAGCTGTATCACTTATCGAACTGGCAAATGATGTAAAAGTATTTTTGATAAACCCTGAGGATGTAAAAAAAATCACATTGTTTGAGGAATACATTAAAAATAGACTGAAATAACAAAAAAAATGTTGTGCAGACAAAACAAGCAATTTTGAATGAATAATTTGTTTATTCAGTAAGTCGTTCCCTTTATTATATTGTTAAATTAAAACTTGTAACAAAAACATTTGCCTCTTTTATGCCAACCAATTATTTTAGTTCGGTTCTTTGATTGAGTTTTTGAGGTTGGATCGTTTTTTATCTAATAACAAAAGCTTGTAAGCTGGCAAATCCGCCTTTGGCGGAGACCCCGCTGATGAATTTCAGTCTCCGTATTTGTATGCTGGTAATAACCCGGTATTGTTTATTGACCCGGATGGGGCGCAGGTATTAGCACCATTATTAGCGGGGTCTAGTAGCGTAATGCTGGGAAGTAGTAGTACAATGGTAACAGCTGGTAATTCTTGGCAAATGGCAAGGACTGTAGGCCAAAACACAGCTAGGTTCTCAAGAAATTTTTACAGGAATACTAATGCAAAGGAAACAGCAAATAGATTTTCGAAACAAGAATTTCAACCAATTAAAGAGATCGTAAAACCTACAGTTGCTGGTGAATTTGGGAAATGGGCTGCGGAAGGACTGGATGCTTTGATTGGTGCTGAAATAGCTAGAAGAATGGTTTTTGACCAGGAAACAAAAACAGATGCAACATCAACTCCTATTCCAAATGAAACATCTATAAAGAAACCATAAAGTTAAAAAGTGATAATAATAATCTAGTCAAACTTACATAATTTTAGAAAAACAGTTAAATTTATTTTAATCGTAAATATTATAAATTAATTAATACTTACCTTTTTTTTATAAATATATGAAGTGTATGATAATATTAAAAATATGTTACCAATTGAAAAATTAAGATTAATTATTAAAAATAATATTCAAATAGTACTCGTTTTTTTTAAACGAATTATTATGCTATTAAATACAGAGTACTTTTATTCCGAGTTAGGTGCTTTTTTGCACAAACTTAATTTTCTTTCTCACGCGATAAACAGTTTTCTTAAGTCAGAGGTATATAATCTTAGCAAAAATGTCGAATTATCAATTTTTAATTGGGTTCATTTAGCAATTGCATATTTTGATTTAGGTGACTATAAAAAATCAAAATATTATTTGGAGAAAGTTTATTTTTATGATCCCAATGATCCAGAAGTGATTTATAGATTGGCAAAGTGTAATGAGTTTTTAGAATCCTATAATATAGCGTTAAAATACTACGAAGAAGTAATTCTGCTTGATAAAGAAAATTATTGGGATCCAATAGCAGCTACAATTATGTTAATTAATTGTGATAGGAAAGATGAAGGAAGAAAGTTTCTCGAAATATTGAAAAAACGCTCAACTACATTGGTTGAAAAAAATATTACTGAGGCAATTGAATTAATCCTTCATAGTAAATATATAGAATCTCAAGCTTTGCTGGAAAAAACGTTACTTCTTTTAAGGGAGAAAGTTTACGAAAAATATATACCAAATATATCCACTGTAATTTCACTATATTTTGGAATATTTCAAGAATTAAATATTAGAAATTTTTCTTTAAAATTGTTTGAAGAAGAGTACAAAGTAAATAAATCGGAACCATATTTGAATTTTCTTTTAGCTAAAGAATATTATAATCGTAATATTCAACTGCATAGCGCTATTAAAATGATTGATATATCTGTTAAAAAAAATAAATTAAATCCATATTATTGTAATTTGAAAGCAATGATTTTATTCAAATTGGAAAAATATAAAGAAGCAGAAAGGGTTGTAAAAAAAAATCTATTAAATCATCCCGATGATGTAGAATCAAATGAATTGTTGATGAAAATTTTGCAAGTAATCAAATAAATATTTCATATTTGTGATTATTATATTTTGAATGATTTTAATATCCAATATAGATTCGTTTTTTGTATAGATCGAGAAATCATAGTCTCTATAATTGTTTAGTCGACATTATAGGGCGTTAGTTAAGACTACTTTTATTATTTACATACATTATTTTAAGAAGAAATAGTAATAATAATAATGTTTTAAGCTACTATAAAAAATCAATAGTTCTACTTTTAATTTTCTTAGTTTCATTCCAACAATCCCATTCCAGCGTGAGATTGCAAAATCTTAAAGCATTTTTAGATACTGCACAATCCGTCTTCTGCCTCTGGCAGAGCGAAAGAATGTTATTGATCCTCTACGAAGATTGTTTGCTTTGTGGTTAGTGTAATTACAATTGTTAAACATCTATTTACAAACAAAAGGTTTGCGATGTTTTAGGTAGGGATTGACTTCGTAGAAGTCTGATTAGTGTAAAAAAATAAAGTAAGCAAAAAATAATCCTCGTAGAGGATTTATAATTGAAATTAGACTTGTAATGCTAAACAGATAAATCAGTAGCGGCATCATTACAAACACAAACCTTAGTCTTTCATCAAGCAAAAGGGCTTTGCGCCTTACAAAGAGAAAATCAGAGCGAGGTAAATTAGCAATGCTTAAACTGCTTTAAATACAATTCTTTATTTGCACAAAATAATTTACTATTTTAGAGCATAAAGCAAGGAGTTTAAATGAGGCAGGTTATCCAGATATCAATTTATAAAGGCGAAGAGTATTTTGTTGCCGAAGGTGTAAATGTTCCTGTTGTAACACAGGGTAAATCATATAATGAATTGTTTAATAACCTTAAAGAAGCAATTTCTTTATTCTTAGAAGATGAAGATTTATCAAAATATGATATTCAAACCAATCCCGCCATAATTGCAAATTTTGAATTAAATAATATTTTATATGCCTAAGCTAAAAGTTTTATCGGGTAAAGATCTGGTAAAAATATTTAATGAATTTGGATTTACAATTTAATCTCAGAAAGGCAGTCATATAAAATTAGCGCGGTTACTATTTAATCAAAAACAGACCCTTGTAATTCCAAATCATACTGAAATTGATGCCGGTACTTTAAAAGCAATATACAGGCAGTCGCTTAAATATATTTCTGAAAGAGAACTGTTTTCCTGCTTTTACAATGAATAATTTTTAGAGACAACCATAAACTGCTTTTAATTGTATCTGGTAACTATTTGCTGCAATTTTTACATAATGCAAGCGCAGGCAAAGGCTATAATTTAACAGTTTGCAATTTTATTTTTAATACTGTTAAGATATATTTACAAGAAAAATGGAAATGAATATGGAAACCATAAATGCAATCTACAAAGATGGGGTTTTGGTTCTGATTGATAAACTTAACTTAACCAAATTAAAGAGTAAAAAAATAAGCGTAAATATTATTGATGAAGAACTGCACAAGAATGTTCAAATCAATAAACTAACAACACTCTACAAAAATATTCATAAGTCAAATCCGTTTTCCGGTATTAAAGATGTTGTTAAGTGGCAGCGTAAGATCAGGATAGACCGTGAAATATCTAATTGATAGTAACATAATATTTTATTCTTGCATTCCCGACTATAAATTTATTTCAGACTTCATCATAGAAAATATTCCTGCAATATCAGTTATTTCAAAGATCGAGGTTTTAGGATACAATAAAATATCTGCTAACGATTATTATGCCTTTGGGCAAATACTTAGGGCTTATAACAGCGGCGACTTTGATGACCGATATAAGTTTACAGAAAAAGAGCGCGATGATGAGACCGGCTTAGACTATTTTGGCGCCCGCTATTATGATAGCGATATTGCACGCTGGCTTAGCGTAGACCCGCTTGCTGATAAGTACCCTGGTTGGAGCCCATATAATTATTGTCAAAATAATCCTTTAGTATTTATTGATCCAAATGGGCAAGATTGGTTCTATTATCAATCCCAAGGCGAAGAAAATGCTTCCTGGCATTATGCGGATGGACATGAAGCAAATTACATCGATATAGACGGTAATAAACAGACAAACGTTAACGGATATGAATACTTAATAATATTTACAATAACAGGTAAAAATGAAGAAGGTGCTGCTGTTGGAAGATTAGAAATGTGGCACCAGAATAATAAAATGATGTTTAAAAAGCCTTCAACCGGAGAAGTAAATCCGTTCATTGAAAATGTTTTCTCTGGAGGACATAGTTTTCCATCTATTGCTGAAGGTAATTGGTTTATGGACTTGTCTGAGAGGCCTAAACCTTCATTTACTAATTTAGATGAAACAAGTTATACTCTAAATCATATCGGAAAAGGTATTCAGAAGTTTCCAGATGGAAAATATGGCAACTATTTCCCAGGTTTAGATTGGGGTACGGGAAGAATTAAATTAAATTTTGAAGGACCAGAGGATGACGGTTATGGAAAATATTTGCATGGAAAATTAATTAATAGGAATTATACTCATGCTTGCGTATGTGATAGATCTGCTGCTATAGTTAATTATTTCTGGAACAATCAAGAATTTAAAGGTGTTGTCCCATTTCAGGTTATAAAAAAATGAAAAAAATTATTTTAATTTTTATTTTGACGGCTCTAATATCATGCACTCGAAATCAGAGTAAATACTGGATAGAAAAAAATATTTATTGGAATTCATCTAAACCAAATCTTGAATATACATCTTCATCAATTATTTATCTGGATGATAATAGTTTCTATAGTTTTACTGGTAATATTATTAAAAAAAACGGTCATATAATATTCGATATCAATGATGGTGGCGTATTAAAAAGTGGGAAATGGTATAATTATAACGATACTATAAACGTTAGAAGTAAAATTATTGCTTCGAAAATAGTATATATTGTTGGTAATCAACCAATTCCTGAGGATTCGGTTCGTATATTAAAAATATATTTGAAAAATGATGAAATGGTTTTAAATGATTCTATTATTTTTGTTCCCCTTGTTTCAGAGATAGATGCCGAAAGTTTGGAATTGTTCAAGCGTTAAAATAGATGTAGCTTTTGGTTTTTGTGACTGGTGGCTACGTAAATGATAAATATAAGTTTACCGAAAAAGAGCGCGACACAGAAACCAACTACAATTATCCCGCTTGTTCCGCTTTTTAAAGGGATGAAATTGAGAATACTGTCTTGGGAAGATGGCTTAGCTCAGTTAGCTTTCTAAAGTGAGTTATTCACTAAAAACCTTTTCCTTAAAATTTGATATTAAATCTTAACTTTAACTAAAACTACCCGCCAATTCGCAGCATAAACATTTTATAATTGCAGCTTTGTTTTTCTTTAGTTGTGCGTTTAAAGTACATTACTAAAAGTGTTATCTTACATCGTAAAAATAAATTTTTAGGAGATCTTTAAGCGATGGGAAAACTATTCTATAATTTGTTCGTTGTGCTGATTCTGGCTGGCTTTAATAATGCGTTTGCACAAAATGATTTTAAACTCGATTATGAAAAGTATAGTCTGTCTAACGGACTTCAAGTTATTCTTCATCAGGATAAATCAGACCCGATTACCGCTGTGGCTGTGCAGTATCATGCTGGCTCAAACAGGGAATTCCCCGGTAAAACCGGCTTCGCACATCTCTTTGAACATATTATGTTTCAGGAATCGCAGCACGTTCCGCAAGATCAGTTCTTCAAACTTATACAGGGCAACGGCGGTACTTTAAACGGCGGCACCTGGCAGGATGGAACTATGTATTATGAGGTTGTTCCAAACAGCTCGCTTGAATTAGCTCTTTGGCTCGAAGCCGATAGATTGGGCTATTTGCTTCCAACCGTTACTTATGACGCTTTTTTAAATCAGCAAAATGTTGTGCAGAATGAAAAAAGACAAAACTATGATAATCAACCTTACGGAAATACAAGTTATGTTATCGGCAAATTACTTTACCCGGAAGGGCATCCGTATAACTGGACTACAATAGGCTCGCTTGAAGATTTACAAAATGCTACTCTTAAAGATGTTCACGATTTTTACACTAAATGGTACGGTCCAAATAATGCAACTTTAGTTGTTGCCGGCGATTTTGATGTTGATCAAACTAAAGAATGGATTGAAAAATATTTTGGCGAAATTAAATCTTCCGCGCAAGTTGAACCATTAAAACCTCAGCCTGTTACTTTAAAAGAATCCAAACGCGCTTATTATGAAGATAACTTTGCTCAATCTCCGGAATTAACTATTCTATTCCCAACGGCGGAGCAATTTACAAAAGATAGTTATGCGCTGGATATTTTAGCTGATTTGATCGGTCAAGGTAAAAAATCTCCGTTATATAAAGTAGTTGTTGAAGATAAAAAACTTGCTCCGGCAATTGGAACTTTTAACAACAGCAGCGAAGTTGCCGGCGATTTTAGAATACGCATCAGAACTTTTCCTGATAAAAATTTAACCGATGTTGAAAAAGCTATTAAAGAAGCATTTGCTAAATTTGAAAAAGAAGGTTTTACAGAAAAAGATCTTGCAAGAACAAAAACGGGAATTGAAACCGGATTTTATAATGGAATATCAAGCGTACTTGGCAAATCAAGACAGCTTGCCAACTACAATATTTTTGCCGGCTCGCCCGATTATCTTGGCGAAGATTTAAAAAACACTTTAGATGTTAAAACCGAAGATGTTTGGCGTGTTTATAATAAATACATTAAAGATCAGAATTATGTTTTGATCAGTTTTGTTCCTAAAGGTAAAGCAAATCTTGCCGCAGAGAATTCAATTAGATTTGATGTTCAGGGCGATAATATTAAATCATTTACCGATGAAGAAAAGACTGCTCTCAGAAATAAACCCGAGAACTTAGTTTCAGTTGATAAACTAAATTCAAAGTTTGACCGCTCAAAACAACCCATAAATGCTCCCGATCCGTTATTAAAAGAACAGGAGATTTGGGAAGATGAATTATCAAACGGAGTAAAAGTACTTGGCATTGAACAGGATGAAGTTCCTTTGGTAGAATTTCAGATTACAATTAAAGGTGGTTTGCTGCTTGATGATAAAAACAAAGTTGGTGCGGCAAATCTTGCAACAAGAATGTTAATGCAGGGCACAAAAAATAAAACGCCAATCGAATTGGAGCAGGCTCTTGAAGACCTCGGCTCATCAATTGCTGTATCTGCTTCTGATGACGCAGTAATGGTTCGTTCTAGCTGTCTTTCTAAAAAATTAGAAGAAACAGTTGAGCTTGTTAAGGAAATTATTTTTGAACCTCGCTGGGATGAAAAAGAATTTGAAAGACTGAAAACCGAAACTATCGAAACAATTAAAAGAGGAAAAACCTCAGCTAATTCAACCGCTTCATCGGTTTTTGCAAAACTTGTTTTTGGCGATGAGAATATTATTTCGCAAAGTATTCTTGGAACCGAGCAATCGGTTGGCGCTTTAACAATGGATGATCTTAAAAATTATTATGCAAAAAGTTTTTCGCCGCTGCTTGCTAACATTACAATAGCAGGCAATGTTGATGAGGATGATGCTCTTGATGTTTTTGAATTATTGGTTGATAAATGGAAAAAAGTTGATTTAAAATTTGAATTGCCGGATAATTTTAAAACATTGGATAAATCAGTTTGTTATTTTGTTGATTTCCCGGGCGCACGTCAATCCGAAATTAGAATTGGCAATCTTGGTATTGCATATACAAATCCAGATTATTTTAAAACATCTGTAATGAATTACAAACTCGGTGGAAGTTTTAACGGCTACGTAAACTTAATTTTACGTGAAGAAAAAGGCTACACTTACGGCGCAAGAACAGCATTTACAGGCTCGGAATATCCGGGTTATTTTGTCGCTTCGTCTGCAGTTCAATCAAATGCAACACTCGAATCGGTGGAAATATTCAGAGATCAGATAAGCAATTACAGAGATGGAATTCCTGCTGAAGATCTTGCATTCACAAAAAACGCTTTAATAAAATCCAATGCGCTTAGATTTGAAACGATCAGCGCTTTAAGAGGAATGTTATCATCAATTGCAAAGTATAACTTGCCTTACGATTATATCAAAAATGAAGAAAAGCAAATTGCGGATATGACGATAGAAGAACACAAGCAGATTGCACAAAAATATTTGCATCCGGATAAAATGATTTATTTGATTGTTGGTGATAAAGCAGCACAAATGGAAAAACTTAAAAGCCTTGGCTTTGGCGATCCGATACTTTTAGATAAAGATGGAAACAAAATAAATTAATTTGCCAAAGCGGTTATTATTTGAAAGGCGTAATTTTTTATAAAGTCTGTTGGTTTGAAACATTTTTTAAGTTGATTCATCCAACAGGCTAAAATTATTATTGGTTAAAGTAAGATTAAGAGCAGGATAAAAATGAAGATGAATTTATCAAAAAAAATAAACATACAAAGTTTTATATTTTTTATTTTTATACTAATGATTCAGTTTGCTGCATCTGCGCAGCCCGCAGCCAATATTGTTAAAATTTCTGTTGCAGAAAAATCATTAACCGTAAAACAGGGTGAGCAGTTTTCGATTACTCTCTTAATATCAGTAAAACCTTCATGGCACATTAATTCAAATAAACCGAATGATGAATTTTTAATTCCAAGCGTTATTACTGCGCAAGCTAAAGAAGTAACTATTGTTTCTGTAAAATATCCGCAAGCGCACGATACAAAATTATCATTTTCGGAAGAGCTTGTTTCGGTTTATGAAGGCGAATCTTCTGCCAGAGTTACTTTAAAAACCGGAAAAAAAACTGTACCGGGCAAACAAAAAGTTACTTTAACATTGGAATATCAAGCCTGCAACAATTCAAGTTGTCTTGCTCCAACATCAACCACTGCGGAATTTGAAATTGATGTAATTGCTGATGAAAATCTGATCGAAACAAAAGATGATTCCGATACTACTCAGGTTGATTCTACAAAAGCAGATACTACAACTGTTATGAATAATATCATCAAAGACACATTTAAAAATCAGAACATTGAAAACTCAACGACTCAATCATTGCCGCCTAAAAATGATGAAGGAACTATTGCATCAACATTAGAGAACAGTGGTTTGTTTTTAAGTTTAATCTTTGTTTTTCTTGCCGGATTAGCTTTGAATTTAACACCGTGTGTTTATCCACTTATTCCAATTACAATTGGATATTTTGGCGGACAGGCAGAAGGAAATACAAAACGTTTAGTTTTGCTCGGTGTGCTTTACATGCTTGGTATGGCTCTTACTTATTCGGTTGTTGGGGTTGTAACTGCTTTAAGCGGCGCAGTTTTTGGGACTCTTCTTCAAAACCCTTTTGTTATTACCGGAATAGCAATCCTATTTGTTGTTCTTGCATTAAGCCAGTTTGGCGTTTATGAATTTAAGCTGCCGGATTCTTTGGTTGCAAAAGCAGGCGGCGCAAAAGGTGGAGTGTTTGGCGCTTTTTTTATGGGCTTAACAATGGGCATTGTTGCAGCGCCCTGTATTGGTCCGGTTGTGCTTGGTCTTGTTACTTATGTTGCCGCAAAAGGTGATCCGCTATATGGATTTTTAATATTTTTTGTTCTTGCACTCGGGTTAGGTTTTCCATACTTGCTGCTTGCAATTTTTTCTGGCAAAATAAAAAGTTTGCCGCGTGCGGGTTTATGGATGGAAGGCGTAAAACATATCTTCGGGTTATTGTTGATCGGGATGGCATTTTATTTTTTAGACCCGATTTTACCAAAGTCAATTCAAGGTTATCCGCTTCCGGTTTTTGGAATTATTGCTGCGCTCATTCTTTTGTTTGCGGATAAAACTGCGAATGATTCAAAAGGTTTTAGATATTTTAAAACGGTTTTTTCAGTAATAATAATTGCAATTTCAATATACTCGCTTATTCCAAAGGAACAACTTGAACCTGAATGGAATAAATTCAGTTTAGAAGGATATGAAAAGTCTTTAGAGAACGCTCAACCGATGGTAATTGATTTTTATGCCGATTGGTGCATTCCTTGTAAAGAATTAGATGCGCTTACTTTTTCAAATCCCGAAGTAATTGAAAAGCTTGAAAATTTTACGCTTTATAAAGTTGATATGACTAAAAATAATGATATAAATGAGCAACTAAGGAAAAATTTTGATGTAATCGGAATGCCCACCGTTCTGATCATTGATTCGCAAGGTAATGAGGTTGAAAGAATAACCGGTTTTGTTGATGCCGAAGAGTTTCTTTCTTTGCTAAATAATGTTGAGTTAAATTTAGAACTATAAAATCAAAATTGTGTTTTCTGCTCTGTAAAATTTCCAATTAGCCTGTAATCTTGATTCATCCGGTTGGTTTTTAATCTTTATATCTAACATTTTAGCTTATTTTCATTTCTGATATTTCTCACTATTTTTGTATGTTAATTATTATTACAAGCAAGGGATTGCTTCATTATTTAAGATTAGATCAAAGGAAAAAATGAAACTTATAACTTTTATAACATTGATTGTCTTTCAAATCCTTCAATTTCCACAAGCTGGTTACCTTGATTATTCATTTGGTTATGGCGGATTCAAGATTTCCGAACCTGGCTTTATTAACAAAGGTGTATCAACAGTTGTGCTCAGTGATGCTAAAATTCTTGTTGCTGCAAGTTATATGATTAATGGAGATGATTATGCTGTCTTAAAATATAATCCTGATGGATACATTGATAACACATTTGGTATCGAAGGAATTGCATCGTTTGATATTTCTGAACCTGATATTGCTTCCGATATTGCACTACAGCAAGATGAGAAAATTATTTTAGCTGGAACAAGTAATAACGATTTTTGTTTGATTCGCATGAATGCCGATGGTTCACTTGATAATACATTTAGCGGGGATGGAGTTCTTACTATTCCAATTGGAAGCGGTGTGGACAGCCTAAGTTCAATTGCAATTCAAAGTGACGGTAAAATTATTTGTGGGGGTTATTCATCAAATGGTTCTAATACTGATTTCGCAATTGTCAGAGTTACTTCTTTAGGAATTCTTGATGATACTTTTGATAGTGATGGCATTGTAACTTTCAATTTTAATAATGGAAATGATAATTGTTTAGATGTTATTGTTCAGAATGATGGAAATATTTTAGGCGCCGGATATAGTTATTCTGGAGCAACAAAAGTGCTTACGCTTGTTCGTATTGCATCAACTGGAGCTCTTGATGGAATTATTTCAACACAGGTAGGAACAGGTCATAGTTATGCACAGTCTATAGTTTTACAAAATGATCAAAAAATAGTTGTTTGCGGCACTTCGATATTAAATAGTTATAATGTTTTTACTACTTTAAGATATAATGCAAACGGTACGCTTGACACAAGTTTTGATGGCGATGGAATTGTACAGACACAAATTTCAAGCAATGATGCTTGGGCAACAGCTGTAAATATTCAAAGCGATGAAAAAATTGTTGTTTGCGGATATTCAATGAACAATCAAGAAGATCTTACTGCTATAAGATTAAATTCTAATGGCTCGTTAGATAATAATTTTGGTGCAGGAGGAAAAACAGTTATAGGCTATAGATTTATAAGCAGTCATGATTATTTTTTCTCTTCTGATATCCAGCCTGATGGAAAAATTCTTCTTGTAGGTCAAACTTATGGCGGTCCAATATCATTGGCAAGCAGTAGGATATTTTTAGCAAGAATAAACTCGGAAGATAACATTGCTATTTCAGAGATTTATAATGGTGCCGGGTCAATCGGAGCATATTTTAAAAACGACTATATAACTCTTTACAATCCTACTGCATCAGCAGTTGATCTATCCGGCTGGTCAATTCAATATAGTTCAGCAACAAGTTCAGAATGGAGCAGTAATATTACAAATCTTACTGGATCAATTTTACCCAATTCATATTTTTTCATTCTTCAAGCAGCAGGATTAGGTGATAATAATGTTGCAACAACTGCAGATATTACAGGAAATATTTCGATTTCCTCAACTGGTGGAAAAGTCGCTCTTGTTAAAAACCAGATTGCTATTATTGGTATAACTGATCCGGATGTTATTGATTTTGTAGGGTATGGAACTTCAGCTAATGAATTTGAGGGTAATGGAAGAGCCAATGCTCCGGATTCTATTTCGAGTTTAAGAAGAAAAGATAATTTAGGTTCAAATACCAGTGGATTAGTAAACGGAAGCGGCTGGGATTCAAATAATAATTCGGCTGATTTTTATATTGAAACTTCTTTAGAACATAATCCAGCTTTACCAATAGAGTTAAACTCGTTTACCGCAAAACAAATAAACAAAGACGTTCGGTTAGAATGGCAAACAGCAACTGAAGTAAATAACTATGGGTTTGAAGTTGAAAGACTAAGCCCATCCCCAACCTCTTCCATAAGAGAAGGGGCTTATGATTGGGAGAAGATTGGATTTGTAACTGGAAGTGGAAATAGTAATTCGGAGAAATCATATTCTTTTGAAGATCACAATCTTACTTTTAATAATAATCTCACTTTAAAATATCGGTTAAAACAAATAGATAATGATGGAGTATTTAATTATAGTAAAGTAATAGAAGTAGAAATTCAAAATGCGCCAGAGGAATTTTCACTAGAGCAAAACTATCCGAATCCTTTTAATCCAAGTACAAAGATAAAATATTCTGTTCCCTTCGGAACGAATCGCGATGCGTCTTTGCAAATGGTTACATTAAAGGTTTATGATATATTAGGTAACGAAGTTGCAACACTCGTAAACGAGGCAAAAGCGCCGGGTTATTACGAAGTTGAGTTTTCTGCCACGAACAAAGAATCTCAAATTTCAAGCGGTGTTTATATTTACAGAATTTCATCTGCTTCGTTTACTGCCTCTAAAAAACTTGTGTTAATGAAGTAACACTTAATTATTTATTTTAAGTAAAGCCGTGCAAAAAATGTACGGCTTTTTTTTTAGAAGATATTCAAAAGTTTTAGCGACATTATAAAAATCGCAGCAACTAAAACTGCTTTAATCAATTTTTCTCCTTTCTTAACAGAAAGCTTTGCGCCCCACCAACCGCCAAAAACATTACCTGCTGAAAGAGTTAATCCGTAATACCAGTTTATGTTATCTGTTAAAATAAAAATTATTAATGCAGGTATTGTAAAAACAAATACAACAAAAACTTTGTGCATATTTACTCTTATTAAGTCAAGCCTCATCAAATATTGGAAGGCTGCCATCAATAAAAATCCCACACCAACCTGAATAAATGCTCCGTAAAAACCAACGGCAATCATTGATAAAATGATTTTCCAATCAATGATAAAATTATTTTCAGTTTTCAATATCTTCTTTTTTGGCAGAAGCATTGTAATGATTATAAAAATCATTATAACTGCAAGAATTTTTTGAAACAGCTCATCACCAATTTGTACAGCCATAATTGCGCCTGCAATTGCACCGGGCAATGTTAAAGCCGAAAGTATGAGACTGTTTTTTAGTTCGTAAAATTTTTCCTGTTTGAAAGAATAAACAGCGGAAACATTCTGGAATAAAATAGCAACACGGTTTGTTCCGTTTGCAACTGTTGGATCCAATCCAAGAAAAATTAAAACAGGTAAAGTAAGTGAAGAACCTCCGCCAGCATTTACGTTTATAAATGCAGCAGCAGCGCCTGCAATAAATAAAATCAATATTCCTGATAAATCCGGCAAACCATTCCTGTAATAATTTTTTAATCTTAATCAAAAATAAAGTATTTTGAATACGAAAAGAATTTCAATTACTTTATTAATTACTACAATTGGCGCATTATTATGTTCAAAAAATCAAATTTGTTTTTGTTGATACTTTTTGTTTTATCACTAAATCAATGTACACCTTCACAGCAAAATATTATTGAAGAAAATTATGATAAGTATGAATATTTGATTGAAATGCGCGATGGTATAAAACTATTTACTGCTGTTTACATTCCAAAAGATAAATCAAAAAAATATCCGATTATACTAAACCGCACGCCCTATTCTGTTGCCCCTTATGGCGAAGATAAATATCCGTCATACTTTGGTCCTTCTTTAGATTTTATTCAAGAAGGATTTATCTTTGTTTTTCAAGATGTACGCGGGCGATATATGTCGGAAGGTGAATTTGTGGATATGCGTCCTTACATTCCAAACAAAGTTTCTAAAAAGGATGTTGATGAAAGCAGCGACACTTATGATACAATAGAATGGCTGATAAATAATATTGAAAACAATAACAGCAAAGTTGGATTGTGGGGAATTTCATATCCGGGTTTCTATGCAATAATGGGCGCTATTGATGCTCACCCGAATCTTGTTTGCGTTTCACCGCAAGCCCCAATTTCAGATTGGTTTATGGGCGATGATATGCACCACAACGGCGCTTTTTCTTTGCTGATGTCGTTCAACTTCTTTAAACAATTTGGAACTATTAGACCGGAACCACTTGTAAATTATCCAGAGCCTGTAGATTATGATTCGCCTGATGCATATAATTTTTTCTTAAACAACACACCAATAAAAAAACTGAATGAAAACTATTTAAAGAACGAAATTCCATTTTGGGATTCGATGATGGCGCACGAAAGTTATGATTACTTCTGGCAGAAAAAAAGTAACTTGAAACATCTTAAAAATATTAAACCTGCGCTGCTTATTGTCGGCGGCTTGTATGATGTGGAAGATTTATATGGTCCGTTAAACATTTATAAAACTATTGAAAAGAATGATCCTGAAAACAGATCAATGATTGTTATGGGTCCCTGGACGCACGGTTCGTGGGCATTTTCAAAAGGAGATTCACTCGGTGATTTTTATTTCGGCGGAAACACAGCAGAGTTTTATCGTAAAGAAATTCTATTGCCGTTCTTTAATTATCATCTAAAAGGCGAAGGCAAATTAAACCTGAAGGATGCATACGTTTTTGATACAGGTAAAAATCAATGGAGCGGTTATGAAACTTTTCCTCCAAAAGATGCAGAAAAAGTTGTCTATTATTTCCAATCCGGTAATAAGTTAAGCACATCAATGTCTGAGGATAAAATCAATTCTTCTGTTTATATAAGCGATCCTTTTAATCCGGTTCCTTATACTGCAAAGTTTCAGGATTCAAAAGCGTTTTATAATCCTTCTCATTTAATTGAAGACCAAAGATATGCTTCGAGCAGACCCGATGTTTTGCATTTTGAAACTAATTCTTTAAGTGAAGATGTTGTAATTGCTGGAAATATTTCAGCAAATCTTTTTGTAACATTAGAAAATGGAAGCGATGCGGATTTTGTTGTTAAATTGATTGATGTTTATCCCGCCGATGAAAAAAATCCTAATCCAAATCCTGCAAAAATTGAGATGGGCGGCTATCAAAGATTGGTGCGCACAGAAATTATGCGCGGAAAATTTAGAAAAAGTTTTGAAAAACCTGAACCATTTTATTCTGGCGAAGTGGAAGTTGTTAATTTTAAATTGAATGAAGCACATCATACATTTAAAGCCGGACATAAGATTATGGTACAAATTCAGTCATCATATTTCCCGTTCTTTGATGTAAATCCCAACACATTTTGCAATATATACATGGCTGATTCAACTCAATTTAAAGTAACGGCAGTAAAAATTTATCACTCGGAAATTCATCCATCATCCATAACAATAGAACAATTAAGAAATAAATAAAGTTACTGAGCAGCTCACTTTCTTTTTAAAACAATTTTCTATGTGAATCTCTGTGGTTTTCCGTGAAAGAATTGATGCAATATTATTGAAGTATTTATTAAAAAGTTCTAAGTTTATTTTATCATCGTTAAAAGCCACTCATCAATAAAGGCTATTAAAAAAATAATATATTTTTATTTTGGCTACATAATTTCAAAAAAGGAGGCGTTTATGAAAAGCATTATTGTACTTTCTCTTTTAACATCAGTTTTAATACTATCATCCTTTGCACAACAAAACTTAACTACGCCGCAGGTTAGCCCTGCTGCAACAATTTCACAAACCATTGGTCTAACTAATATTGAAGTAAGTTACCACCGTCCCGCTGTAAATGGCAGGGAAGTTTGGGGCGGACTTGTTCCACTCGATCAAGTTTGGCGTGCAGGCGCAAATCAGAATACAACAATATCTTTTTCAACAGATGTTGCAGTGGAAGGGCAATCTATTCCTGCCGGAAAATACGGGCTGCACATGATTCCTGCTAAAGAAAACTGGACTGTAATTTTAAGCAATGATAATGCTGCTTGGGGAAGTTTTTTTTACAACAAAGAAAATGATCAGGCAAGATTTTCTGTAAAGCCTGTACAAAATGATTTTGAAGAATGGCTTTCATATTCTTTCGATCAAGTAAGCCCGAACTCAACAACATTAAATCTAAATTGGGAAAATCTTTCGATTCCTATAAAAATTGTTGTTGATGTGAACAAGACTGTTATAGAAAATATGAAAAGAGAGCTTACAGGTGTTCCTGGATTTTTTTGGCAAGGATGGAACCAAATTGCAACTTATGCGCTAACAAATGATTATCAAATTGAAGAAGCATTAGCATGGGTTGATCGTTCAATCGGGATTAACAAAAACCTCAGCAACTTGATGACCCAATCATTAATCCTTCAAAGTCTTGGCAAAACACAGGAATCCACAAAGATAAGAGACGAAGCTTTTGCATTGCCAAATATAGACGAAGCTCAAATCAATAATTTAGGATACCAGTTAATTGGTATGGACAAATTGGATGAAGCAATTTCAGTCTTTGAAAAAAACACAAAAGATCATCCTGAATCATGGAATGCGTGGGACAGCCTTGCAGAAGGATATTTAACTAAAGGCGATAAAGAAAAATCAAAACAGCTTTATGAAAAAGCACTTGTCATGGCGCCAGAAAACCAGAAAGATAGAATTAAAGGAATTATCAAAAACATAAAATAGAAATTATACTTTCACAACTGTTACGAAACACTTCGTAACAGTTGATAATAATTTTTTCAATAGACTTTCGATATAATTGTTGTAAAAAATACTTATGCTCGAATAATCGCTCGCATCTTATTTAAGCACTCATAAACTTCTCACGTTTTTAATCCCAAATAGTTTTATTTTTACAGCAAAAATTATAAATGGGTAATTTCATTTAATTGAATAACGCTAAACAAAATTTTCAAAAACTTATAACTCCATTGACCTTTCCGTTAGTGCTGTGGATAATTTATATCACTACTTACTTGCTTGAAATTCCGCCGTACAAACTCGGAGTTTTGCCGCGCAACATGTCAGGCATAATCGGAATATTTACTTATCCATTAATTCATGGTGATTTCTCTCATCTTATTTCCAACACTGCTCCGTTAATTATTCTTGGTATCGGGGTTTTTTATTTCTACCCCAAAGTTGCTTACCGTGTGTTTGCAATAATTTATCTCGGCAGCGGCTTGCTTGTGTGGATATTTGCCCGCGAAGTTTATCATATTGGCGCAAGCGGAATTGTTTACGGCTTCGTTTCATTTTTATTTTTTAGTGGTTTGTTTAGAAAAGATAATGGTTCAATTGCGCTGGCACTTGTTGTTATCTTTCTTTACGGCGGATTGATTTGGGGCGTTCTGCCGATTCAAAAAGGTGTTTCGTGGGAAGCACATTTGTCCGGCGCTGTTGCCGGAGTTGTTTCCGCTTTTATTTTTAGAAAGATTGACCCGCCCAAAAAATATGATTGGGAAGATGAGGAATCGGATACGCCGGCAAATAAATTAGAAATTTCGTGGGACGCAGATAAAAATCAATTTGATATATAGGAGTAAAATGAAAAAATCCACAACCGAAACGCGCGCGTATCGCTCTGCAATGAATGACAAAATACTAAACTCGGGTTTTAGAGATTTTAATAAATTCTTTGCACTTGATAACAAGGCATACATTGGCGGGGCTTTGTCTGCAAAAACAAAAGAGTTGATGGGACTTTCTGCATCAATGGTTTTGCGATGCAACGATTGCATTTTTTATCATATTGATCGCGCTATACAGGAAGGCGCAACACGCGAAGAACTGCATGAAACCTTTTATGTTGCATTAATAGTAGGCGGCTCAATTGTTATTCCGCATTTAAGATATGCTTTTGAGGTAATGGAAAATATTTTTAATGAAAAGGGAATTGAAAAACGATGATTATTGTTCCAAAAAATATTGTTACTGTTGATTCTAAAGATCGAATATTAAAAGATCATTTTGTTGAAATTGAAAACGGCTTTATAAATAAAATTGCAAAGGTTGATGAAAAATATTTTAATATATATAAGGGTGATATTTTTCGCTTTGATAATTTGACTCTTTTACCCGGATTTGTTCAAACACATATTCATCTTTGCCAAACATTGTTTAGAGGATTGGCTGATGACCTTGAACTTCTTGATTGGTTGCAGCTTAGAATATTCCCTTATGAAAATGCTCACAATAAAAAATCGTTGCGGCAATCTGTGCGGCTTGGATTGAATGAACTTTTACTTGGCGGAACAACAACAATTCTTGATATGGGAACGCTTCGCCATCAGGAAGTAATTTTTGATGAATTAATATACAGCGGAATGCGCGCTATTGCAGGCAAGTGTTTAATTGATGAAAACGATTTATTCCCATCTTTCAAATCAGATACTAACTCCGAACTAAAAGAAATTTACCAGCTTGCAAAAACTTTTCACAACACATCTGGTGGAAAAGTTAAATACGGATTTGCTCCGCGCTTTGTTTTATCCTGCTCTGAAAAATTGCTTAAAGAATCTTTTGAAATGAAAAAAGATTTTGAGGGAAGTCTTTATCACACTCATTCATCCGAAAATAAAAGCGAGATTGCAGAAGTGAAACGAAGACACAACAAAGAAAATATTGAATACTTCGATTCAATCGGCGTTATAGACGATCATTCAGTACTTGCGCATTGCATTCACGTTAATGAAAAAGAAACTAACTTGCTTAAAAAAAATAATGTTCGCGTTTCGCATTGTCCATCTTCAAATTTAAAACTCGGTTCCGGCATTGCAAACATTCCTAATTATTTAGCTAAAGGAATTTCTGTTTCGCTTGGCGCAGATGGCGCGCCGTGCAATAATAATCTAAGCATATTTAATGAAATGAGATTAGCGGCGTTGATTCAAAAGCCAATACACAGCCCCGTTGTAATGGATGCAAAAACAGTTTTTAAACTTGCAACCATCGAAGGAGCAAAAGCGCTTCATCTGCAAAACGAAATTGGAAGTATTGAAACAGGTAAAAAGGCTGATTTAGTTTTAATGGATTTATCAACTGGTGTACATTCACTTTCTGAAAGTGATGAATCGGTTTACTCAAATATTGTTTATTCATCTTCTGCTGGCGATGTTCATTCTGTTATGATTGAAGGCGAATGGAAAGTGCTGAATAAAAAATCGTTGCTGTATGAGAATGATGAAATTGTATTTGAATCTAAAAATGAATTAAAGAAATTATTAAAACGGGTTTAAAAAAGATGAAACAAATTTTATTAGCAACAACAAATAATGGAAAAGTAAAAGATGTAAAAGAAATATTAAAAGATGTTGATATTGAAATTTTATCTTTTTTAGATTTTGAAAATCATCCCGAAGTAGAAGAAACCGGAAGTACATTTTTGGAAAACGCCGAACTAAAAGCACGAGCAGCCTTTGATATTTATAAAATTCCGGCAATTGGAGATGACTCGGGATTAGAAGCATTTCAATTAAACGGCGAACCGGGAATATTTTCCGCCAGATACGCAGGCGAAGATGCTACTGATGAAAAAAATAATCTGAAACTTATTGCAAAACTCAATCAACATCCTGAACCGCACGAAGGAAGATTTGTTTGCGCCGCAGTTTATTATGATGGAATAAAAATCATATCTGCATTTGGGGAAGTGCGTGGCAAAATTATTAAACAGCCGCGCGGTAAAAACGGCTTCGGATACGATCCATTATTCATTCCCGATGGATACGATAAAACAATGGCAGAACTGCCGCACGAAGAAAAAAATAAAATAAGCCACCGCCTAAAAGCGTTTGAGAAGATGAAGGAGTTGATATGAAATTTATTATTCAACCGATTTTATTATTTCAATATTATTTACAGCTTATAATAAAGTTAGATGAACAAGTTTCAAAAGTCAAAAGAGAGATGTGAGAGGCGAGAAGAAAAACGAAAGACTTTGCGACTTAGCGTCTTTGCGAGAAAAAAATCTGCTTTATTGTATTCGTATCAAAGTAACTACGTTAATTTATAATGTTTTTACTGCTTCCCAAAAACTATTTAACTGCAATAAGCACTTGAACAGTTTGAAAGGTAAAATTGTATTTCTTTATTTCGCTAAATCCTGAATTTTTTAACAGTAGATTCAAATCTACTTTTTCATCAAACTCTTCAACGGATTGGGGAAGATACTTATATGCAGCTTTATCGCCGGAAATTAATCCGCCGATTGCAGGTAAAATATTTTTGAAGTAAAACTTGTAAATGCTTTTTATAATCTTATTAGATGGCATTCTAAATTCGATGATTGTAGCTTTGCCGCCGTTTTGCAAAATACGATGAAATGAATTGAATCCAGCTTGTAAATCGTAAAAATTCCTAACGCCAAAAGCAACAGTTATGTTTGTTACTGATTGATCTTTAAACGGAATTTTTTCAGCAACCATTTGAACAAGATTTCCATTTATCCAATCGGATTTTTTATCAAACAGCTTTAACATATTATGAGAAAAATCTGCGCCGTAAATTTTTTGAACGCCCATTTTCTTTGCTTGAATTGCAACATCGCCGGTGCCGCAAGCAATATCCAAAAGAATAGAATCTGAATTTAAGCCGGTAAGTTTAAGCGCTTTTTTGCGCCAGTAAAAATCCAGACCAAAACTTAAAAAGTGATTAAGAAAATCATAACGGAAGGCAATGTTATCAAATATATTTTTTACTTGTTTTTTTTTATCGTTCATTGAAATCAATATTTCCCGTACTCAAATTCTTCTTTGCCTATTTTCCTGCGCCACCAGTTAAAGAAAATCTTTCCGCTCCACATCGAAAACATCATAAACAATAATCCGCCAATCAAATCAATAACATAATGATACCACAAATAAACTGTGGAAAAAATCAGCAGTGTTCCAATCGGAATAAAAAAGTATCGGCTGCGGCTTTTCAATCTTACAGAAAGATACATTACAATTAATGTAATCATTGTATGCCCGCTTGGAAAAACATCGCGCTGAACAACTGCGGCAGGATTTGGCGTTCCAAACGGAATACCTTCGCCGGTGTTTGTCATTTCGCGGAGAAAATTTGTAAAATATAATCCGGGCAGCGCTTCGTTTATAGAATTGAAATCGTGCAAAGTAAAACGCGGTCCGATACCGGGCAAAGAAAAATAACCAAAGTACGATAAGAAAAATCCGTAAATAATCGAGAAGAGTGCGAAATCAAGGGCAACAAAACGATTTTTTTTAAGTAAGGATAAACCGAGAATTATCGGAAGCAGATAAAACATTCCATAAACAATTTGTAAAATCTCAGTTAAAACAGGGTTTGATATCTGATAGAAAAAGTGTGTTGGATCTGTTCCGAACATCCATCTGTCAATTTTAATAAACCAATCGTCATAATCTAAAACGCGTATAGGTTTTACCATAAAAAATAACTGACGGAATGTTAAAAGTATGATTGGTGCGATGTACCAGTAATGAACTATTCGCCAGAATTTTTTATTATTCATTGCTTCAAGATATGATATTCCGAAAGCGAGCCCGATTATTAGAATGTTGATTATTATCCATGACACGGAGTTTTCAATTCTGCTGTGATAAATTATATGCAGCAAAATTAAAAAGCCGTAAAAGCTGATGACGACAACATCAAAAGCTTTTAATTTTAATATTAAGGATTTTATTTTATCCATCAGATTGAATTAGTATTAAAAACCGGAACCGTTTTATTGTTGGCAAATTCAGCGAGCTTAATGAAGTCATCCAAATTAAGCTGCTCAGCGCGTAGAGAAATATCAAGTCCGCAACTGCTAAAATCAACGCTGGTAAATATACTATTGCTTAATGAATTTTTTAATGTTTTTCTGCGGTTGCCAAAAGAAGATTTTACTATCGCTTTAAACAAAGAATTGAACTTTGCATCTTTTCGCTCCGGATTAAAGTGAATATGTATAACAGCAGAATACACTTTTGGCTTTGGATAAAATACATTGGGCGAGACTTTGAACGCGATATTTGCTTTTCCGAAATAACTTATCAGTACCGACAAAATTCCATAATCCTTCGAGCCGATTTTTGAAGTCATACGTTTTGCAACTTCTTCCTGCACCATAAAAACAGCATCTTCAACTATTGAGTTGTTATCAAAAAGCTTGAAAAGAATAGGCGATGTAATGTTATAAGGAATGTTTCCAAATATTCTAAGTTTTTTGTTCGGATCTTTTTGTTGTGCAGAAAGATCAATGTCTAAAAAATCTTTTTCTATAAGTGTAAGTTCCGGAAACTTAGTATTCAAATCCTCAATTACACGCCTGTCAATCTCTATCGCAGTTAAATCTACATTTCTTGCTAAAATCAATTCTGTAAGCGAGCCCTGCCCGGGACCAATTTCCACGAGTAAATCTGTTGGCTGCGGATTTATTTCCGCAACAATTTTATTGAGTATATTCTTATCCTGAAGATAATTTTGGCCGAATCTTTTAAGTGGTTTTAATTTATTCATAATGCAATGAAGTGTGCTATAAAAGATAAAGAAAATTACTTTTAAATTATTAATGAAGTTTGTTTAAGAAAAAAATATCTCATAGTTTTCGCTCACAAAACTTTCTAATAAAAACTAAAAAGGAGAATACTATGCAGGAAAAATTTATTGTTAGCGTTGATATGGGAGGAACAAAAATTCTTGCATCGGTTATTAATTCTAAAAAAGGGATAATTGCCCGCCAGAAAAAACCAACCAATGTTAATGAAGGCACACAGACTTATGTTAAAGATATTGCCGATTTAGTAAAAAAAGTTGTTGCAAGTTCTAAATTAAAAAATCAAAACATTGCGGCAGTTTGCCTCGGTGTTCCTGGTTCTGTAAACCCGCATACAGGCTTAATCGGATTGGCGCCCAATCTTGGCATTAAAAATTTCAATATGAAAAAGCCTTTAGAAAAATTGCTCCCGTTCCCTGTGTTGATGGAAAATGATGTAAACCTCGGCGCACTTGGAATTAAAGTTTATGGCGTAGGAAAAAAATCTGTAAATATGCTTGCTTTGTTTATTGGTACAGGAATTGGTGGTGGTATTATACTTAATGGAAAAATTTATAGAGGCGGTGGATTTGTTGCCGGAGAAATTGGACACATGCTTGTACAAAAAAACGGACCACTTTGCGGCTGCGGAAAGAAAGGTTGTTTTGAAGCATTGGCAAGCCGCACTGCCATCGTAAAAAACATTACAAACGATATTAAAAGATTAAAAAAGAAAAGTCTGCTTACCGATTTGATTAAATCTAATGAAAGAATTAAAAGTGGATCTCTGCGAACTGCAATTGAAAATGGAGATAAAGTTGTAACAAGCAGAATTACCGAAGCCTGTGTTACAATAGGCGATGTGCTTGGAAGTGTTGCAAATCTTATGAATTTTGATATGATTGTTCTTGGAGGCGGAGTTATTGAAGCGCTTGAAGATTTTATGATGCCGATAATAAAAAAGGAGTTTAACAATCATGTGCTTGAGGCATCGGCAAAAAAAATAAAAATTATTGCATCGCGCCTTGGTGATGATGCCGCAATTTACGGTGGTTTGGTTCTGGCTGAAGAATTTATCGGTGCAAAAGTTTAATTATTAAACTGAGATTCTATTTCAATAAGTTTTTCTGTTAACTCTTCCCATTTTTTTAGAGTTAATTCAAGTTCGGATTTGAGTGAATTAAAGCGGGCTGTTGTTTCTTTTGCCAGATCTCCGTTTGAGTAGATGTTCGGATCAGCTAATTTTTCCTCAACTATTTTTTGTTCATTTTCTAAATAAGAGATTTTTTCTTCAAATGTGGTAATCTCTTTTTGCAAATCTTTTGTTGCGCGGTATTTCAACTGTCTGATCTCAGCTTCAACTCTTTTTTGATCTTTCCTGTTACTATTATCATTTCTTTCTTTTTTCGTATCGGAAAAATCGGATTTAGGTACAAGGAAATCATTTCTCTTTGAAAGATAGTAATCAATGCCTCCAAGATAAGTTTTAATATTTCCTTTTCTTATATCAATAACTTTTGAAGCTAAAGGTTTTAAAAAATCAATATCGTGCGAAACAAGAATGAGTGTTCCTTTAAAAGCAAGCAAAGCTTTTTGTAAAATCAATTTAGATGTGTAATCAAGATGATTTGTTGGTTCATCAAGAATTATAAGATTAGCTTTTGTAAGAAGAATTTTACAAAGTGCCACGCGGCTTTTTTCTCCGCCTGATAGAACTCCAACTTTCTTAAAAACGTCATCGCCGGAAAAAAGAAATGAACCGAGTAAAGATCTTAGTTGCCCGACAGTTTTGTTTTCAGCTATTCCATCTAAAGTTTCAAGAATATCTATATTGGGATCAAGATTATCTGCAACATCCTGAGCATAATAAGATATGATTGCATTATGCCCGATTATTCTTTCGCCAGAATTAATATCAATTACACCTGAAATTATTTTTGCAAGCGTGGATTTACCTGCGCCGTTTGGACCGACAAAAGCAATCTTTTCTCCCTTCTCAATTTCAAAATCAATTCCCTCAAAAACTTTTTTATCGCCGTAAGATTTAAATACCGAATTTAACTTTAGCGGTGTTCTTCCGCTTTGCGGTGGTTCCGGAAATTTTATTTCGATTTCCTGTTTATCTTCAGGCAGTTCTATCAGTTCAACTTTTTCGAGCTGCTTAATTCTGCTTTGTACCTGTCTCGATTTTGTTGCTTTGTATCGGAAGCGTTCAATAAACTTTTGAGTTTCTTTAATTTTCTTTTGCTGCTGTTCAAATTGATGAACAGCCAATTCATCTCTTTCAATTTTGTATTTGATGTAGGAATCATAATCACCCTTGAAAGTAAAGAATTTGCCGAGAAAAATTTCCAATGTTCTATTAGTAACTTGATTTACAAAATTTTTATCGTGCGAAACAATAAGTAATCCGCCGTCGTAAGATTTTAGAAAACTTATCAGCCAATCAAGTGAATCAATATCAAGGTGGTTTGTAGGTTCATCGAGCAGCAGAATATCATTTTGAGAGATAAGAATTTTTGCAAGCGCAATGCGCATTTGCCAGCCGCCGGAAAACTGATCGGTAAATCTGCCAAAATCTTCCTCGACAAAACCAAGCCCGATTAAAACTTTTTGAACTTTGGATTCTGCGCTATAAGAATCCAATCCATCAAGTTTATGATGAACTTCGCCAAGCTGATGAGCAAGATCCATTTTTTCATCATCGGATAAAGTAACATCGTTTAGGCTTTCGGAAATTTGTTTTTCTTTATTTTGAAGTTCAATAATATCGGTCAAAGCTGATGAGGCTTCTTCGAGAAGTGTTTTACCAAAATGCGTTACATTATCCTGCGGCAGATAACCGATTGAAATTCTTTTTTGTTTTAATACTTCACCGGATTCAGGTTCAAGCAATCCTGAAATTATTTTTAAAAGTGAAGATTTTCCTGTTCCATTTGCGCCGACTAATGAAATTTTATCGCCTGATGAAATTCGATAATTAACATCTTTAAAAAGGTACTTGCCGCCAAATTGAAGTGAGATATTTGAAAGATCAATCATTTAAAATAATTTACTCTCTTATCACTGCAATTTTACCGGTTTCAACATTATTGCCTTCTTTATCAAAAGCAATAACAATATAAACACCGCTTGCAACAAGATTTCCTTCTTCATCGCGTCCATCCCAAAAAGCCGTTCTGCCGCCGGGTGAAGAAAATTCTTTTATCAATTTGCCGGAAATAGTAACAACTTTAATATCCGTATCTCTAATCAATCCATCAATAGTAACAAGCTGGCTGCCGTCTTTAAGAATGTACGGACTGGGGAAAATATTTAATCCGTTAAAACTTTCAACAGGAAGAATTGCAGGAGTATCAAAAGATGTTAATCCTTCATCCGAACCGGCATATACTCTTCCGGTTTTTTCATCAACAGCAACACTGATAATATTATCGGAAAGAAGCGGACTGTTTCTGGAATTTAAAGTTGCGAGCAATTGAGTGCCGTCGCTGCTTAATAAAAATAGTCCTTGATTAGTCCCAACCCATTTTTGATTAAGTGGATCAACAGCTATAGAATTAATTATCTGCTGCCTTACAGGAAATGAATATGAAATTTTTAATTGAGGATTTGACGAACTAACAATCGAACTAAGATTTGAAATAATATTTACACCAAGGCTTGTACCAACCCAGAGATCGCCTCTTCTGTCAACTACAATACTAAAAATAGAATTGCTCCTTAAACCGGAAGAAGTTGTAAGATATCCGTAAACATCATCGGCTGTATTTTTATAGGTTCCTTTTTCATTAAAATAAACCAATCCTGTTTTGGAGTCACTATTTATGTTCAACCATTTGGTTCCATTAGGATCAATTACAAGATTAAGATGTTCGGTAAACCCGGATACTTGATCTTCAGGAATCTGAAAAAAATACCAGATGCTATCAGACGTTAGCATGCCAAGTGTATTTTTATCTGCAGCCCTCAAATTAAGAATCCAGATATTACTTTTTGAATCTTCTGCAAAGCCGGAAATTACCACAAAATCTGTATCGTTATTATTTGGGATTCCAACAATATTGGTATTATCTCCATGGAATCGCTCAATCTTATCGCCTTTCATTCTTAAAAAACCCTGTCCCCATGTTCCTCCGTAAATTGTATTATCTGAAGAAGAAAAAATTTCGTAACAAGCGTTTGTATAAACATCGGGGTACGTTGTTGTATTATAATTTATCCAGGAATTTCCATCAAACTTATAAAAGCCGGCTCCGGTAACATCTTTTCCGCTTGCCGACCAGAAATTTCCTTCACCATCTACAATTGTATTTATAAATTGATTTGATTGCGGACCATTGGGCGAAATGAAAATTTCATCAATAAATAATCCGTTATTTGTTGCGGCAATTAATCCTTTGCCGGATTGGTAAGCTAACCTAACAGGCGAGGAATTTGTAGTCCAGATTTGCGTCAAACTAATTCCATCATACTTTAACAAAGTGTTTGCAGTTAAAATGTATAAATTATTATCAACCTTTAACAAATCAATAATCTTTATACCTGTAACTCCGATAAATGTTTGCCACGACGATCCGTTAAAAATTGAAAGACCGGCATCAGTTGCTGCAATTAAAGAATTATTATAGAATTCAATATCATTAACTACTGATGATCCCAAGCCGTCTGTTTGTGAATAAACATTCCAGGATTCCGGTGCAAGTAGATTGGTTTCGCCGGCTTTTTGAATAGCCACACCGGAAACAGTTGCTGCATAAATCAAATCTGCAACAAGTACCTTGTTTACCTTAATATTGGAAGTAAAACTACCAAACTTAAAAAATGTAGCATAAAAGAAATTGCTTTTGGAATCAATAAGAGAAATTCCATAATCCATAGCTAAATAAACGCTGTCGCCGTCAATAGTAATTCCGTTAATACTTTTGCTTGCTTTATCAGAGTTGAAAATATCGAGTATTGAATGAAAGGATTTTGCTTCAGGATCATAAATATCAATTATGCCAGAAACACTTCCGAACCAGACTTTATTGTATTTATCAATTCCAACTGCAGTAAGCGACGTGCCGTTTAATCCAAGATATTTACCATAAGTTTCAAAATCATCTTTTGTTTGATTATAAAAAAATGCGCCGCCTGAAGTAGCTGCCCAGATACCATCCGAAGACACAGCAATATCTGAGGTTGATTTCATATTAGAATAATTGCGCCAGTTGGATTGCTGTGGAAATGCATACGAAGCTAACATCCAAACAGCAAAGAAGAATATGATATTTTTCATAAGTGATCCTAAATAATTATTGCTGTAGAATTAATATCAATATCTTCTCATTTTTTTGATTGAAAGATAGAATAAATTTGTTTTAATAAAAGTAGAAAAAATTGGGTAAAACATTTTGATTTATCTGAAAATGTTAAGCAGAGTTTCTAAGAATTTGTTTTCTCATTGCATCAATTTTTGTGTATGAAATAGAATATTTACCAAGGTTTGAATAGTCATTTCTATCTCCACCATGAAAATCCGAGCCGCCGCTTTCCAATAAAAAGAATTCGTTCACAATGCCGCGATAGTGTTTTATCTGATAAGGTAAATGCGATGGATGAATAACTTCAATTCCATCCAATCCGGCTTCAATCAATTCCACCATAATAGCATCGGGTAGATTGCCGGGATGCGCAATAAATGATAATCCACCGGCATCACTAATAATTTTAAAAGCGCTTCTTGGTGAAACATGAACTTTTCTTTCATAAGCAGGACAGCTGTTTCCAATGTACTTACTAAAAGCTTCAAAATAATTTGAAACCAAACCTCTTTTAACCATTGCTTTTGCTATGTGAGGTCTGCCTAAGGCAGAATTGCGAGCAATTTCCATTACATCATCAATTTCAATTGTAAGCCCGAGAGAATTAAGTTTTTCAATAATTCTTATAGCGCGTTTTATTCTCTCAGCTCGGAAAAATTTTAAGTATTCTTCAAGTTCTTTATTATTAGGATCAAAAAAATATGCAAGCAAATGAACTTCGCGATCTCGAATATCAGAGCTAATTTCCAAACCTGGAATAACTTCTATTCCGAATTCTTTTCCAAAATTTGTGGCTTCTTCAATTCCATAAACAGTATCATGATCTGTAATGCTTATAACGCTTAGCCCGGCATCTTTAACTTTAATTATCAATTCTTCCGGTGTGTGTTGTCCATCGGAGTGACTTGTATGCATGTGCAGATCAATTTTTCTGTTCATCAGTTAAACATTTCTTTAAATTTTTCGTAATTCACAATTCTAAGTTTTGAGCCGTCAAGTTCAACCAATCCTTTTTTAGCGAATGAATGTAAAGTACGAGAAATAGTTTCCCGCGAAGTACCAGCCATGTTTGCAAGCTCCTGTTGAAAGGGAAGATGATCAATTTCAACAACGCCCTGCCTTATTTTGCCAACTTCATCAGCCAATTGCAAAAGTACAGTTGCAACCTTTCCTTCGGCATCTTTTAATGAAAGTGCTTTAACTTTCATAGATGAAGCACGCAAGCGTTTAGTAAGTTCTGTGAGCAAAGCTATTGAAACATCCGGATATTTTTTCAGTAAATCCAAAAATTCAGCTCTTTGAATAATAAACAATCTGCTTTCTTCAATTGCTGTAACAGTTGCTGATCTCGCCATTCCATCCAACAAAGACATTTCTCCAAAAAAATCGGAGTCATTTAAAATTGCAAGTATAACTTCTTTGTCATCATTACTGGATCGAGAAACTTTTACCTTACCTTCTGCAATTACAAACAACGCAGAACCAGAATCTTCTTCAGTTAAAATAACGCTGTTTTTTCTATAAGATTGAATTACACCGGATTTAATAATCATCTGAAGTGTTTCATCATCTAAATCTGAAAAAATAGGTACGTTGGCAAGAAAATTTGTATTGTCTAACAATTGATTACCTCTCTTTTAAAATAATTAGTGCAAAAAATACCCTTGTAGTGTGTTAAAGTCAACTTGTTAAGCTGCAAGTTTTCAAAATCAAAGCTAAACTTCGTTCAAAAATGCAGCTATAAAGATTTTATCTATGGTTTTAATTGTATTTTAAGGTTGATCTATCTATTTTAACCCGCTAAAATTTTCAATATTTAACGGAGAAATAAAGATTATGGCTATGATGGCCAAGATGAGGAGTTTAGCTCCAGCATTTATTTTAACAGTCGGCGGTTTATTCGTGCTGTTTATGATTATTTCGGATTCAAATGTTCTTGAAGTGTTTGGCGGAGGCGGAAGAACAAATAATATTGGGTCTGTAAATGGTGAGGATATTACATACACCGAGTTTCAAGCTGCATTAGATCAGCAGGTAGAAAACATCAAAAAACAAACAGGTAGCGATCCTGAAGAATCTCAACTCGATCAATTAAGAGATCAGGTTTGGGAATCCATAGTTACTCAAAAACTGGTAAGCCAGTTGATTAAAAAATATGGTATAACAGTTTCTGAACAGGAAATTAAAGATATTATACTTGGAGACAATCCGCCGGATTTTTTAAAACAAAATTTTGTTGATTCGCTTGGCAATTTTAATAAGCAGCTTTATCAGGATGCAATTTTTGATCCTAAAAATAAAGATGCTATGGTTCAGGCTGAGGAAGCTATTCGTCAATCGCGCTTAACTCAAAAACTTCAAAGTATGATATTGGCTTCTGTTAATGTCGGTGAAGATGAAGTTAAAAGAAGGTTTATTGAACAGAACACAAACATTGAAGCTGATTATGCTTTAGTAGATGTTAACTTTATAAATGATGCAGATATAAAAGTAACAGACGAAGATTTAAGAACATATTATGATAAAAATATTAATATCTATAAAGTTCCGCCTCAGAGGAAGTTAAAGTTTGTTTTATTTCCCAATGTTGCGTCTTCAGAAGATTCTCAAAGTGTTTATAAGAACCTGCTAAATATTAAAAACGATATTTCGTCTGGGGACACTTTAGGATTTGAACAGCTTGCAAATATTTATTCTGAAGTACCTTTTTCAAAAGATACTGTAGCTGCTTCCACTTTAACTGCGGAAATAATTAATGCTTTTAATAGATCAAACACTGGCGATATTGTTGGTCCTTATGCATCATCACAGGGTCTTACTTTATTTAAGTATTTAGGATTTGTGAACTCAGGCGATGAATCTGTTAGAGCTTCGCATATTCTTATAAATCAATACGGCAGCGATCAAAAAAATCTTGAGGAAGCTAACAAGATTTATGCAAGGCTGATTGCAGGCGAAGATTTTGCCACGCTTGCTAAAGAAACTTCTCAGGATCCGAGAAGCGGCGCTAACGGCGGAGATCTTGGTTATTTTACAAAAGGTTCGATGGTTCCCGAGTTTGAACAGGTTTGCTTTTCTGCAAAAATAGGTGAAGTGCAAAAACCTGTAAAAACTAGTTTTGGATATCATATTATTAAAGTATCCGACCGATCAAACAAAAAATTTATATTTGAAAAAATCGTAAATCAGATTAAACAATCCGCAACAAGCAGAGATAGAAATTTTAATTTAGCTAATGATTTTGCATTTGTGGCTAATAAGAACGGCTTTGAAAAAGAAGCTGAACTTTCTAAATACAATGTGCAGGAAACTCCGCTTTTCTCTAAAGAATCAGGCAGTGTTCCATCAATAGGGCAGAATAAAAGATTGCTTGATTTTGCTTTTGAAAACAGTGTAAATACTGTTAGTGAACCATTTAAAGTTCAAGCCGGATATGTTGTTGTTATGATTACGGAAGTTGCCACAGAAAAGTTTAGACCATTTGATGAACTTAAAGAACAATTGAAACCAATTGTTGAGCGTGAAAAGAAATTTGAATTGGCTAAAAAATCTGCTGAAAATATTTATAAAAAAATCAACGGCGATTTAAGCAAAATCCCTTCAATTGATTCGAAAATAACAATATTGCAGACAGGTAGTTTTACACCATCAGGCGTAATACCAATTATCGGCAGGGATTATTCATTTATAAACGCTGCTCTAAAATCTCCAATTAATAAAGTTACCGAACCTGTTAAAGGACAGCGCGGATATTTCTTTATAAAAGTTACAAAGAGAAGTGATTTTGATAAAAATTTGTATGCCGAGCAAAATTCAAATTTGAGGAACACAATGCTGCAAGAAAAACGAGGACGTTTCTTAAATCAATGGATTACTGAAATAAAAGAAAATTCTAAAATTGAGGATAATAGACATTTGTTCTACGGACAATAATTCTCTCCAGACTTTTAAAACCCCCAAACAAATTTATGTTTTTGGGGGTTTTTTATTTTAAATTGATTTAGAGAAAATGCAGTGAGATAGAAGTTTGTTAATCAAAAAAACAAGGTTTCATAATTTTATAAACATAACAGCCATCTATCTTTTTCATCTTCAGTTTTGTTTGATAACTTTGCAGTGCGTTAAAAAAGACTTTAAGATTGTATATAAAGGAGCTTAATATTCAAGGAATCATTTCAAGAACAGAGAGTAAAGATTATTACGTTTTTTCAACCGATAGTCATTCGCTTATTCGTTGTTCGCTTAAAGGTAAATTCAAAAAGGAATTTAATTTGAAAAAGGATAAACAATATTTAACCGATATTGTATCTGTTGGCGATTCTGTTATTTATGATTTGAACGAAGATGGTTCCGGTGTTATTTACAAAATACTTCCACGTAGTAATTATTTATCTCGAAAAGCTATCAAAACCCGCGGCGCTAGTTTTCGCGGAGAAAGGCTTGAGCAAATAATTGCTTCCAATATTGACAATATTTTTATTGTTACAAGTACATTTAAACCGGATTTTAATCATAAAACTTTAGATCGTTTTCTTGTTGCATGCGAAAGTTCTCATATCAAAACAAATATCATCATAAACAAAACAGATCTTGCAGATGAGCAATCATTACAAAGCTGGACTGATCTTTACAGAAATATTGGCTATGATGTTTTTCCAACTTCTATTAAAAATCAAACAGGATTATTTGAAATCAAAAACAAATTAGCTGGCAAGAAAAATCTTTTTTGGGGCCAATCCGGTGTCGGTAAATCTTCAATATTAAATTTCCTCTTCCCTGATATTAATTTAAAAGTCGGAGAAGTAAGCAGTTACAATTCAAAGGGAACTCACACAACCGTAACCAGTGTTATGATATTTGTTGGCAGCGATACATATATAATTGATACACCCGGAGTTCGTGAGATTGATCCGTTTGGAATACGTAAAGAGGATTTAAGTCATTATTTTAAAGAGTTTGTTAAGTTCATTGAAGATTGCAGGTTTAATACTTGCACACATTATCACGAACCGGAATGCGGTATAATAAAAGCCGTAGAAAACGGTGAAATTTCTGAAGAGAGATATGACAGTTATCTCAGAATACTCGAAACAGTAGAAAAAGATATAAATTTTTAGAGTTCGGTTTATGAACTTTTACGCTAAAGGTTTAATTTTACTTTCACAATCAATCAAAATTTATGAATATAAATCTACAAACTAATTCAAATCCGGATAATCAACTTGTTGAAAACCTTGAAGACGCAAATAAGGTTTTTTTAAGTTTTGCTTTAAAAATAAGTCCGGTAAATTTTCATTTATTATTGGCTGATTTTCTAAAAGGATCGGACAGTGTTTATTACTTTAGTCAACCCGAACGGAATATTTCGTTTTTAGCAATTGAGCAGCTTGCAAAGCAAACTTTTGATGTTTTTAACTTTGCACAACTGAATAAAGAGGTTGAGATAATTAAAGGAAAAATGATATCAAATTTTTCTGAATTTAAAGAATTTGATTTCCCTTTATTTTTAACTTCGGCAAAATTTCCTGTAAAAAAAATATCGAATGAATGGAAAGATTTTGGAGAGATTGATCTAATTATTCCAAAGATTTCACTTTACCGTAAATCGGATTCGTATTTTTTAATCTATAATATTTTTACGGAAAGTTTTTCGCATGATGAAAATTTTTATGAAACGCTTGAACTTCATGCTCAAAAAATTTATGATCTTGAATTACAACTAAAAGATAACACAGATAAAAAAAGTTCAATCAATCATTTTGAACAAAGTGACGACAGCGAAAACTGGAGTAAAAAAATTGAAGCCGCACTTGAAAAGATAAAACAAAGCAGTATCGAAAAAGTAGTTTTATCTCGCAGGCTTTTATATGATGTTCAATCTGAAATAAACTGGCAAAACGCATTAAAAGAATTGGATGAAAAATATCCTGCCTGTACAAACTTTGTAATAAAATCCGGTCATTCAATATTCTTTGGCTCAACACCAGAGCTGCTTGCAAGATTTTCGGGCAATGATTTTTACACCGAAGCACTTGCCGGATCTATTATGCGCGGCTCAAATTCAAATGAAGATTTGTTGCTTGAAAATGATTTGTTGAACAGTTTAAAGAACAAGGTTGAACATGATGTTGTTACTGAACATCTTAAAAATTCTTTGATAAATTATTCAAAGAAAATCGAAATTGATGAAAAACCAATCGTAAAAAAATTATCCAACATTCAGCATCTGCAAACCGCTGTTAAAGGCTCATTAAAACACGGCGCAAATATGTTTGATGTTGTTTCTTCTTTGTTTCCAACTCCGGCAGTCTGCGGAATCCCAAAAGATTTTTCACTTCAAATAATAGAAGAGAACGAAGATTTTGACCGCGGATTATTTGCAGGTTTAATCGGCTGGTTTAATACTGAAGGATTTGGCGATTTTAATGTTGCAATCCGTTCAGCGCTTATTAAAGAAAATAAACTTTATATTTACGCAGGCTGTGGAATTGTAGAAGGCTCAAATCCAGTTGAAGAATTTGAAGAAACACAACTAAAACTTAAACCAATTTTATCTCTGTTTGATTTAGCTGATGCGAATTAAAGTTAACCGAAATTATTTGTGGTCAAATATATTTTTTGATCAACTTGCCGAATGTGGACTAAAATACGCTTGTATTTCTCCCGGTTCACGTAACACACCGTTAACATACGCTTTATCACAAAACAAAAAAATAAAATCTTTTGTAATAATAGATGAACGTTCATCTGCGTTTTTTGCGCTCGGAATTGCAAAGCAAACAAACTCGCCGGTTGTTGTTGTAACAACATCCGGTACTGCTGCGGCTGAGTTGTATCCCGCAATAATAGAAGCATATCAAAACCGTGTGCCGCTTATTATTTGCACCGCCGATAGACCTGCGTATTTGCGAAATACAGGCTCAAATCAAACAATAGATCAGGAAAATCTTTACAACAAACATGTTCGTTTATTTTGCGATACTGGTTTACCGAAACTTGAAATCAAAAAAGTAAAGATGTTAAAAAAAATTGCCGGTGATGCTTATAAGATTTCATCAATAACTGATTGCGGACCTGTTCATATAAATTTCCCTTTTGAAAAGCCGCTTGAACCAAATTCATTTACCGATGAGATAGAAGAAAAATTATTGTTAGAATCTTTAGCCGATGAAGTTTTAGTTGATGCCAAAAACGAAGCAGCCAAAATTGAAACTAAAGAAATTGATAAAGTTATTTCGTTATTTAAGAAGAATAACTCCGGTTTAATTACAGTTGGACCCGGTAATTTTAGCAGCGAATTTTCAGCAAACCTCGAAAAGTTTTCTGCAATGTTTGCTTTGCCTGTATTTGCAGATTCATCAAGCGGGCTAAGGTTTAAAGCGAATTCTATTTCAAACTTAATTGAAAATTATGATGCTTTGGTTAGATGTGATTCCTTTTCAAAAATCTTTTCGCCAAAGTTTATTTTACATTTCGGCAGAACTCTTACTTCACCTAAGTTTGATAAATATCTGCAAGAAACATTAGCAAAACGGTTTGTTATAAATAAATATTCCGATTTGTTTGACTCATCAAAAAAGTCTTTGCTGATCAGAATGGATGAAGCGGAATTCCTGAATTTGCTTATGCAGCAAAAAATAGCGGATGAAAAAATATCATACAGCTCGATAAAATCGCTTAAATTGCTTAATGAAAAATTCGCCAAAGTTAAATCAAATGTTTTTAATAAAACGCCGAAAATAAACGAGCCGGAAATATTGTTAAATGTTTTAAACGCTGTTCCGCCAAATTCTAATTTGATGATTGGCAACAGTCTGCCGGTGCGCGACCTTGATTACTTTGCTGCTGCAATAAATAAAAATATTAACATCTTTCAAAATAGAGGCGTAAGCGGAATTGACGGAATAACTTCCACCGCACTGGGTATTTGTGCAGCTTCTAAAAATCCGACTTATTTAATTATTGGCGATCTATCTTTTTATTATGATATCAACAGTTTGCTTATTGCTAAGCAATACGATATTCCGTTGATTACAATTCTAATCAATAACGACGGCGGTGCTATATTTAAGTTTTTACCTATTTCTGAATATAAAGATGTGTTTGAAAAATATTTTATCACTTCAACTAAGCTTCAGTTTAAAAAAGTTGTTGATGCTTTTGATATTGACTACAAAGAAATTAAAGATATGCAGGATTTGATAAATCATATTAAAGTATCATACGCAAGAACAAAACCGGTTGTCTTTGAAATAAAAACTAATGCCGATTACTCTTTGTCTTTAAGAAAAAAATACTGGAAAAATGCAAATAAGATTATAGAAAATTATGTGAGGACTTATGAAAATTGATGCAAACGGTGTGAAACTCAATCTTGAGTATCATAAGGAAATAGATTTGCAAAAAGACTTTGTGTTATTTCTGCATGGCTTTCTCGGCTGTGCAGAAGATTGGCAGCCTGTGTTTGAACAAATGCCGGATAAATACAATTATGTTGCGCTTGATATTATCGGGCATGGCAAAAGCGATGCACCCGGAATTACAACTTATTACAGCACAGATTCAATTGTAAATCAAATTAAAGCAGTTAAAGATCATCTAACAAAAGAAAAAATTTTTCTTGTTGGATATTCTATGGGTGGTCGTGCGGCGATATCTTTTGCTGCGGCTTATCCTGATGATGTTAAAGGATTGATACTTGAAAGTTCAACTGCGGGAATTAAAAATGAAGATGAAAGAATAAAAAGGCAGGAAGCTGATATAAAACTTGCCGAGTTTATAGAAACTCACACTTTAGATGAGTTTATGGAAATGTGGTTTGATCAGGAAATTTTTAATACGCAGCGAAGATTTTCTAACGACAAACTCAAAAAGATGAAAAAGAAAAAAGCTGCCGGAAGCAAAATCGGTTATGCAAATTCACTTAAAGGTTTTAGCACTGGTATTATGCCTGCTGTTCACGATAAGCTAAAGAAATTTCAGTTCAGGGTTTATCTCGTTTCCGGCGATCTCGACAGCAAGTTTACTGCAATAAATGCTCGTCTTGCAAAACGATTCTTTAAAGCCAAACATAAAATTGTTCGAAACTCAGGGCATAACACTCATCTCGAAGAACCCAAAAGGTTTATTGAAATAGTTGCAAATTATCTAAGTCAGTTTGGTCATCAAATTAAAACCGATGAAAATGTAAAACAGGTAAACCCTGTTAGAAAAAGCAGACCGGCAAAAAAAAACAAACCTGTAAAAAAATAAATTCATCAAAGGTATTTTATGAGTTACAATTGGATAAAGGTTAAAGATTTTCAAGATATTATTTATGAAAAGATGGACGGCATCGCAAAGATTACAATTAACCGGCCTGAAAAAAGAAATGCTTTTCGACCGGAAACAGTTTTTGAAATGTATAGTGCATTTTCCGATGCTCGCGAAGATCAAACAATTGGTGTGATTTTGTTTACTGGATACGGACCAGCAAAAGACGGCAAGTATGCATTTTGTTCCGGTGGTGATCAGAGCATTCGAGGCGATATGGGTTATGTTGGAAAAGACGGCGTGCCGAGATTAAATGTTTTAGATTTGCAGAAGTTAATTCGAAGTATTCCAAAAGTTGTAATTGCACTCGTTGCCGGATATGCAATCGGCGGCGGGCACGTTTTGCATGTAATTTGTGATTTAACAATCGCTGCTGATAATGCTATCTTCGGACAAACAGGACCTAAAGTCGGCAGCTTTGATGGAGGCTTTGGCTCAAGTTATCTTGCACGAATGGTTGGGCAAAAGAAAGCGAGAGAAATATGGTATTTGTGCCGCCAATACGATGCGCAGGAAGCCTTGGCAATGGGATTAGTAAACAATGTTGTAGCTATTGATAAACTTGAAGATGAAGGAGTTAAATGGGCGCAGGAAATTTTGCAACACAGCCCGATGGCAATCCGTGTTTTGAAATCTGCTTTTAATGCTGAACTTGACGGACAAGCCGGAATACAGGAACTTGCTGGCAACGCTACATTGCTTTACTATATGAGTGAAGAAGCGCAGGAAGGCAAAATAGCATACAACGAAAAACGTAAACCTGATTTCAAAAAATTTCCTAAGCTTCCTTGATGAATGAACCTAAAAAAAATATTTCAAAATTTAATAGCTGGATTTTAGCAAGCCGCCCGCGAACGCTGCCTGCTGCGGTTGTTCCTGTTATGGTTGGCTCGGCGCTCGCAATTTATCACGGAATATTTTTTCCTCAGTATTCCATTATTGCTTTGCTATGTTCGGTATTAATTCAAATCGGGACAAACTTTACAAACGATCTTTACGATCATCTTAAAGGTGCTGATACAAAACAGCGAAAAGGTCCGATGCGCGTTTTAGCTTCGGGATTAATTTCTGTAAACGAGATGAAACTTGGAATATTTCTCGTATTTCTTTTAGCTTTTTTACTTGGCTTATATCTTGTTTTCTCTGTTGGAATAATAATTCTATGGATTGGAATCCTTTCCATACTTGCGGGTTTGGCTTATACCGCAGGACCATTCCCGCTGGCTTATAACGGGCTTGGCGATCTGTTTGTGTTTTTATTTTTTGGAATCGTTGCAACGATGGGAACTTACTATTTACATCTAAAAGAATTTACTTTTCTATCGTTTTTAGTCTCGCTTCCTGTGGGTGGATTGGTTACAAACATTCTTGTTGTAAATAATTACCGTGATATTGAAGAAGATAAATCAGCAGGGAAAAATACGCTGGCTGTTTTGCTTGGAAAAGAATTTTCGAGATATGAATATGTTTTCTTCATTCTTGTTTCATTCTTTGTGCCTTTCTTACTTCATTTCAAATACAATTTTTCTCTCTGGATTTTTCTTCCTTATGTATCACTGCCGCTTGCAATTTCACTTGTTAAAATGATTTATGGATTGACTGGGCAGGCGTTGAACAAAACTCTCGAACTTTCTGCAAAATTCTCCGCGCTTTATGGTTTACTTTTTTCATTCGGAATTTACCTAAATCAACTACATTACTTTGAATGATTTGCGAATCACAAAATACTTTTTTTAGATTTTCAAACAGGCAGGATTTAACTGCTATAATAACTTCCGATTCTCAAATTTCTTACAAAGATCTTTTTATTAGCGCTGGAAAACTTGCTTCAACATTTTCTGATTGCGGAATTGATAAGAAAAATTATATTCCTTTGCTGATAGCTGATAATCTGCAATTTATTAAAACCTTTGTTGCGCTCTGGAAAATTGGGGCTGTACCGGTTCTATTAAACCCTAAACTGCTGGATGTTGAAATAAATTCTATTCTCTCGGATTTTCATTTTGATTTTTTAATTACAGATAAACTCGTTTCAATTAAAAATTTGAAATTAAAAATTATAAATGCAAATAGTTTTATTGATGATGAGAATAAAAATTTTACCGATAGTGGATCAAATCTAAAAGATGAAGCAGTTGTGATATTCACTTCGGGTTCTGAAGGTAAACCAAAAGGAGTTGTTCATACTTTCTCATCGTTAATCAACAGTATTAAAAGTGGTAATCAAATATTAAAACAAACTGATAAAGATCGCTGGCTTGCCTCGCTTCCGTTTTTTCATATCGGCGGTTTTCAAATTTTCTGCCGCTCACTTTATTACGGATGTTCAATAATTCTGCCGCATTCAATTCAAACAAAAGAAATCGCACAATCAATTTTGCAAAACAAGCCATCACATCTTTCACTTGTATCAACTCAATTAGAAAGATTATTGGAATTTGAAATTGTGCCGGATAAAAACTTAAAAGTTTCTTTAATCGGCGGCGGTTTTGTTGATGATGAACTCATTTTTCAAGCTGCAAATAAAGGCTGGAAACCATATCGTGTTTACGGCTCATCAGAGACAGCATCATTTATTACTGCAATTTCCGCTGATGAAATTAAAGCAAAACCACAATCTTCCGGCAAAGCATTACACAATGTTGATGTAAAAATTGATGATTCGGAAATCTTAATTAAATCATCAAGTCTGTTCAAAAATTATTTTGATGATGAAGATGAAACAAAATCAAAATTGATTAACGGTTACTATCACAGCGGCGATATTGGTTTTGTTGATGACGAAGGTTATTTATTTGTTGAGGCGCGCAGAAATGATTTGATTGTTACTGGCGGCGAAAATGTAAATCCGGTTGAAGTGGAAAAAGCATTGTTGAAAATTCCTTTCATTTCCGATGCCTGCGTTTTTCCTGTACAAAATAAAACATGGGGACAAATTGTTGCAGCCGCAATAACCAGAAGTGATGAATCAGTTAATGAAAAAATCATTAAAGAAGAATTGAAACAAAGAATTGTTGGATATAAAATTCCCAAAAAAATATTTTTTGTAAATGAATTACCAAGAACAGCGCTTGGAAAACTTGAGCGGGAAAAGATCAGAAAGATGTTTTAAAATTGTATTCAAGAATATTTATCATTAAAGCATTAGCCATTGTCTTTGCAAAACTTTAACTATTTTTGTGCAACAAATTTTACTTCATTGGAGTTTTTATGAAACCTTCCGAACGTTTGCTTTCTCTTGATGTTTTTAGAGGCATCACAATTATGGGAATGATACTTGTTAACAATCCGGGCAGTTGGGGCGCTGTTTATCCGCCTTTACTTCATGCAAAATGGCACGGCTGCACACCAACTGATTTAATATTTCCGTTTTTTCTTTTCATAGTTGGCGTTGCGATTTCGTATTCGCTTACTAAAAGAAAAGCGCAGGGCGGCGATATGAAAAGTCTTTATCTAAACATCATAAGAAGAACCGCAATACTTTTTGGATTGGGTTTAATACTTGCAGGTTTTCCGTTCGGGTTGATTTTAGGACACGAGTTTAGCTGGAGTACTATCCGCATTCCCGGTGTTTTACAAAGGATAGCAATCGTTTATATGATCTCCTCATTTTTATTTTTAACTACCAATACAAAATTCCAATACTGGTTTACGGGTGGGATACTTGTTGTTTATGCAGCGCTTATGAGTTTTATACCTGCACCTGGCGTTGGCTATGCTAATTTTGAACCAACAACAAATCTTGCTGCATGGCTTGATAATCTTTTGTTAAATGGTCATTTATGGGCTGGTACAAAAGTTTGGGATCCCGAAGGAATACTCTCAACGCTGCCTGCTATCGGCACAGCAATGCTTGGAATTTTTACAGGCAACTGGCTGCGAAGCGAAAACGATCAAACAACAAAAACCGTTTGGCTTTATGTTTGGGGTAGTGTGCTTTTAACTGCCGGCTGGGTTTGGAGCGGCTGGTTTCCGCTTAATAAAGGCATCTGGACAAGCTCTTATGTTTTATATACTGGCGGATTGGCATTAAACTTTTTAGCATTTTGCTACTGGTTTATTGATGTTAAAAAAATTACTTGGTGGACAAAACCGTTTCTTGTTTATGGAATGAATGCGATAACAGTTTTTTTTCTATCAGGTATTGTTGGAAGATTGATGGGAATGATAAAATGGGAGATCGGCGATGGAGCAATGATAAATCTTAAAGATTATTTATTCCAAACGTTATTCTTATCCTGGTTGCAGCCAATAGATGCTTCACTTGCTTGGGCGCTTGTTTATATATTAGTCTGGCTTGGTTTGATGTGGATATTGTATGCGAAAAAGATTTTTATCAAAGTTTGATTTAATTAAAAAAAGGTAATGGAATGAAATTTATAATATTGTTTCTTGTTATAACAGCGCTAAAAGTTTATACACAGGACAAACAAAACTTAAAGACTGTTGATTACGTTGATTTGAAAAAATACACCGGCTTATGGTACGAGTTTGCAAAAATACCAAATAAGTTTCAGGATCAATGCGTTAAAGGAACAACTGCAAAATACTCAATCAACAAGGATGGTGAGATTACGGTACTAAATTCCTGTATTGATGAAGATGGAGAAAAGGATATTGCCGAAGGAGTTGCAAGAATTGTTGATAAGAAAACAAACGCTAAACTTGAAGTAAGTTTTGTTAGTTTTTTAGGATGGCGTCCGTTTTGGGGAGATTACTGGATTATCGGGCTTGATGAAAATTACCAGTGGGCTGTGATTGGAACACCAAGCAGAAAATACGGCTGGGTATTAAGTCGCACGCCAAAATTAGATCAGCAAACACAGGATAAAATCTTCAAAATATTAAAAGATCAGGGATACAATCCTAAAGATTTTGAGTTGGGTAAACAGTAATTATTTTAGTTCGGTTCTTTGATTGGGTTTTTGAGTTAACACGTTTTACAATCTGAAACCTTAGCTTGGCAATGGCACATCCGCCTTTGGCAGAGAGCCCGCTGATGAATTTAACAAGGCTACAAAATGAAAAAAAAATTCTTAAAATATTTAAGTGTAATTACAATAGTAATAGCATTCTATTATTTACTGAATATAGAATTTGTACCTAGAGATTTTGGAAGTATTGAATTAAAGTTTGTAGATGAAAACGACAATTTAGTAAATGATTTATACTCAATTAGTTATATACACTCTATGTTTGATGAGAACTTCTTTGGAATACCCATACTTGAGAAAAGCGAATTTCCAGACAAAAATTTGCTCGAAAATCAAACTGGTTCGGATGGTAAAATTTATATTAATTACTATCCCATTTGGTTCCATTTATATGAATATTATTCAATGGATAATATTCTCATAAATGTTAGACCCAAAGAAAATAACAGGAGTCTTCTTGAATTTTTAAGTGATTTTCCGTATGGCGAATTTAATACAGTTAATGATAAATATGTGCGAGCTATAATATTTTTTAATTACAGTGATAAGGATTCATCATTCTATATGAAAAATTATAATATTAGAATACTTTCATTAAAGCGTAATATTGATTCTCACACAAAATATAAAATAGTATTAAGTAAAGACTCAATATGGGTAGATGAAAAGTTTTAAAATAAATCTTTCCTCGCGGTGTTTAGTTCGAAATAATTAAATCGGTATATGAGACGACAATGCTAGTTATTATTCAATTTTTCTCAAAACCAACATCTTTGTTTATATGAACATTATACTTGCACATTTACAGTTTTCCATTGTGGGTTTTTACAAAAGAAATGCTAAACAAAAACAAGGTAGTTTGAATGGATTATTTAATAGGTATTTACATCGCGCAGTACTAAAATTTAAAGTGTTAAAACTTTTTTGATGGCTTGTTTAATTTCATAATAGCTATCGGGTTTAAGATACCCGAGTTTTTTAATAAGTCTTTCCTGCGAGACGGAACGAATCTGGAAACAATCGGCAGAAGAGATTTTGCTCAATCCATTTGCATTATCAGGATTAATTTTAACCATCCACGGCGCAATTTCATAACGGTCTTTCCAATCCGTAATTGGCACTACAATTTTAAGTGGCAGTTTACCCAGTGCGTCATCATTAACAATGATTGCCGGTCTTATTTTTTGTATCTCTGCGCCTTTAGCAGGATTAAGGTCAATTAACCAGATTTCACTTTGCTTCATAAAAGTCTTCAAAATCTAATGCAGTAAAAGCAGTTAATTCTTTATCAATCGTGTAATCAGTAAGAAGCTCTTTCGCGGCAGATTCCATTTTATAACTAATATCTTCCATCTTAATAGCCTTTATAAGTTCTTCCACTACAAAAAATTTTTTATCAAGCGGCAGACCCTGTATTTCTTTAATAATATCTATGGTTTGCATATTTTTTCCAAATGTTTTTCCAAGCAATGTTGTTAACTTAAAATTATAAGCTGATTCAATATAATTATTTTCCTTATTTGTTCCGATACAACGGACATATTCTTACGAACTTATAAAATTTAAATTCAATATTCCTTATTCGGTGTTCAATATTTAATAACTGAGCTTCAACATTAACTAACAAGCTTGCTCACCAAGCCACTTGCCTGCATTAAAAATATTTATACCATTTTTGTTTTCGTTTTGTTTTAAGTTATGCACCAATTGTATTGCTTCAACAGTTTTTAATCTTTCGGTACTTGCATAATAGTCAAGACTATTTTGCAAGATGTCAAGTAAAAGTCGGATATTAGAGGAAGTTGGAGCTTTGTTGATCCTCCACGAGGATCGTTTTGCTTTGCGGTTAGCGCTATTACAATTGTTAAACATCTATTTACAAACAAAAGCTTTGCGATGTTTTGGAAAAAAGATAGAAGTCAAATTATTCTGCTACACCAAAAAATGTCATTCCGGCTTGTCCGGAATCCATAGCATTCTCAGATTTTTTACAACCCGCCTTCTGTCATTGGCTTAGTAAAAGAAACATCATTGATTCTCTACGAGGATAGTTTGCTTTTGTTCGTTTCAGTTATAACAATAAACATCTATTTACAAACAAAAGGTTTGCGATTTTTTAAGTATGGATTGACTTCGTAGAAGTCTGATTATTGTAAAAAAGCAAAGTAAGCAAAAAATAATCCTTGTAGAGGATTTATACATTTTTAGAATGGCGACCGTTTTTGGGAGATTACTGGATTATCGGGCTTGATGAAAATTACTATTGGGCTGTAATTGGAACACCAAGTAGAAAATATGGTTGGATATTAAGCCGCAATCCAAAATTAGATCAGCAAACACAGGATAAAATCTTTAAAATATTAAAAGAACAGGGATACAATCCTAAAGATTTTGAGTTGGGTAAACAGTAATTATTCAGAAATTTAGCTAAAATCAAAGTTATTTTAAAATCTCACATTATGCAGGTGTCTTACCGAATTCATTTCATAACCTTAAAATTTAACAAACGGAGATTCCAAACAATCCGTAATAGACGTACGGAATGACAAATAACTTAGTTTTCCATAATGCGAGTTAATTATTTAAAAAGAATCATTTCTCTCATTTTATATCAAAACAAATTAGTATTTCTCAATTTCAATAATGACCGAGTCTTTAATCCTTTGTTTAATAATTAAATAATGCTTGTTAGGGGCAAAAATTTGTGGCATAAAGATTGAATCTCCTTAATCACTTTTTATCTATTTATTTCGAGAGAAAAATGAAAAAATTATTATTGCTACTTTTTGTTTTCTTATTTGCATTTATTATCGGCTGTTCCAATGATCCTGAAAATCCGCAGACCGATGATCCTACTGCAAATAAAGAAGTTGCTTCCTGCTTGGGTTGTCATACAAATTACACCCATTTAAAAGCAGTTCACACTCCTGATCCGCCATCGTCCGGCGGCGGAGGTTGCGGCGGCGAAGCTCCTCATATAGAGCCTTATGATAGAGTTTTTTTAGGTGGTAGTAATTATGAAGTCTTTAAAAATGATATTCACGGAAAACTTCCATGCACATCTTGCCATAACGGAGTTGATAAAACAGCCGATAAAGCCGTTGCACATTCCGGTGATTTTATAAAAAAACCATCTGCAAATCCAACTGAAAAATGCGGTAGCTGCCATGCTGATATTGTAACTCAGGCTAAAAACAATATCCATCAGGGATGGGGACAAAAAAGTATGGTTTGTTTGCGTGCAGGCGTTGGCAATGTACCGGAAGGTTTTAATAATCTTAGTGATGAGATGAAAAAAGGATATAATGATAATTGTTCATCCTGTCATGCCGATTGCGGTGATTGCCATGTTAATCGTCCTAAAGCAGGCGGCGGTGGCTTATATCAATCTCATAAATTCTTTAAAACTCCAAATATGGTTGATCATTGTACAACCTGTCATGTTAGTCGCGGCGGACATGCTTATTACGGAGTAGGTTCCGGAACAGTGCCGGATGTGCATCTAACAAAAGCATCATATACCTGTATGAATTGCCATTCTAAGCACGAAATTCATGGTAATGGTCAAATGTATGATCAGAGATATAAATATCCTGAATTACCGCAATGTACGGATTGCCATAGCAATATAAATAATTCTAATCCATTCCATTCGCTTCATATTAACACATTCAGTTGTTATACTTGCCATTCACAAGATTATAACAATTGCGGAAGCTGTCATATTGGCGGTGAAGGTGCTAGAATTCACGCTTATCAAGGTTACAAAATTGGAATGAACCCGATAAGAGAAGCTGGTAAATCGCAATATGAATTTGCATTATTAAGAAGGTCCTTAATGGCTCCGGATAGCTGGCAGAATTATGGTATTTCAAATCTATCAAATTTTGACATCAGACCAACATATAAGTACTCAACTCCACATAGCATAATCAAAATTACGGCACGTACAGGTAAAAAAAATGCTGATGATAATTGGGTTGTAAATGCAAATTGTACAGAAGGCTGCCATATCTCTAAAAATCCAGATGGTACTTATAATAATAAGGCGCTTTATCTCTTTAACTCTGATCTGGAAGAATGGGAAAAAGCTGCGGATAAAGACATTATAGTTGACGGCAAATTGCCTGCAAGCTGGCAAGTAAATTAGTAAACAACGGTTAACATAAATCTTATAACAAAACTCAAAGGAGAGTAAAATGAAAGACAGAAAATTAATTAACTTATTTTATCTATTGATTGTTTCATCAATGATATTTTTTAATGTTGGTTGCAGCAGTGATGATAATACTGTTACACCGCCACCAGCCACTATTGTTGAAAGCGAAGAACTTGTTAAGTATTTTGAAGCAAATGGAGATTTTATTAACACATCTGCACCAGCAATGATAACTGCTACTGATGTTAACACTGCTATAACAACAGGCGCAAATATTGCAATTATTGATGTTAGAAGCGCAACCGATTATGCAGCCGGACATATACAGGGTGCAGTTAATGTTACTATTGCTAATATAGTTCAGTATTACAAAGACAACAATTTATCTTCAAAAGAAAAAGTTGTTGTTACTTGCTATACAGGTCAATCAGCAGCTTTTGCAACTTCATTATTAAGACTTAGCGGCTACACAAATGCTTTTGATCTTAAATGGGGTATGTGCAGCTGGGCTTATCCTGATAGATGGAATGCTACAAAAACAAATGGTCAAACTAATCCAATTACAAAACAAACAACTGCAAACGCTAAAAATACCGCAGGAAGTTTACCTACTTTAAGCACAGGTAAAACAACAGGCGCAGAGATTGCAGCAAATAGAATAGCTGCAGTTGGAACCGAAGGTTACGGAGCAGCAAGTATTGACCGCACTACTTTATATGCAAATCTTGCTAACTATTATATAGTTAACTATTGGCCCGTTGCAGAATACGATCAAGGACACGTAGAAGGCGCTATTCAATATACTCCAAAATCAGATTTGAAGCTTTCTACATTTTTAAAAACATTACCTATAAACAACAAAACAATTGTAGTTTATTGCTATACAGGTCAAACATCTTCACAATTGGTAGTATTTTTACGTGCATTAGGTTATGATGCAAAATCACTTGCTTTTGGTGCTAATAATTTATTCTATGATACAATGCCCGGCACAAAATGGGTTGATACTGAATGTAAACACTATCCAGTAGTTCAATAAATCTTTTCTTATTATCTGTCTGAGGAGTAAAATTCTCAGACAGATTTTTTTTTGCGGTCTTAAATCAATTCTTAAAATTACTCCTGAGTTACAAACTTATAACGCTTAACACAGCCATCAAATCCTGTTAAGATTATTTCATTATTTGAGATTGGATAGATTGTATTAACGTATCCATCGCTAAGTTTTTTGTTGAAAATTATATCTCCGGTTTCTGAATCTAATGCAAATACTTCTCCGGTTTTTGTTGGATAGAAAATCATTCCATCTTTTTCAACAATTTGTGCGGAGCTAATATCGTATCCGAATCCACAATTTGCAATCCACAAAGGTTCTTCCAATTTATCCGAAACTGGCAAAGCAAGAATTGTATCATTCATTGTCCGGATAAATAATTTATCGCCGGCTTCGGACATGCCGATTGTTTCTCTAACTTTGTATTTTCCGCTGCGCCATAGTTGATTGCCTGTTTCAATTTCAAGCGCCGTTAATCTTCTATCGGGCGCTGCAAAGAAAACAATTCCTTTTGATGCAACAGCCCAACAGGCAGCAGGGGAGTACAACACTCCGTTTTTATCACCTTTCCACTTCCAGATTAATTTCCCCGTTTGTGAATCGAGGCAATAAAAATGTTCATCCCAAGCGCCGAAGAGAATTTTATCATCATATAAAACAGGTTTGCTTTCAACAAATCCATTTAAGCCGTTAAACTGCCAGATAAGTTTACCTGTTTGCAAATTTAATGCGCGAAAAATCCGGTCGCTGCCGCCAATGAAAACAATATCATCTTTAATAACCGCACTTCCGAGAACTGCGGCATTTGTTTTGAATTTCCAGATGAGTTTTCCGGTTTCGGAATTCAAACAATAAATTAAACTATCGGCGCTGCCAAATACTACAAAAGTGTCTTCAACTTCCGGCGTTGAGTAAACCGGAGCATTTGTTTTATAATGCCATATTGTATTTCCATCATTACTATCTAAACAATTTATTTTGCCGGAAGCATCCGTATAAAAGATTTTTTCATTATCAACAACGGGGTTGGAGCCGATTGTAATATTTGTTTCTTTACAAAACTTAAAGTTCAAGTCGCTAATTTGAAATTTTTCGATTGGAGTTTTTTGAATAGAATGATTTTCTAATTTTATGGAATGCCATATATTTTTGATTTCTTTAATTGGCGTTCTTTTTGTAAAAAACAGTGAATCATTTTTTATTTCAACAATTGTGTAGCCGCCAATTTCATCTTTAGCCCGCAGGTTTGATCGAGACATAATACCGTTTATTCCATCAAAATTATAAACTTTGTTTTGATGACCGTGTCCGAATAAAACAACCTGTATGTTGAGATTTTTCAAACGTGATAACATCTCTTTATAATTTGCAATTTCATCATTGAGCGGATAATGAGTTACAAAAATTATTGGCTGATTGGGATTTTTCATCGCAGTAATTGTTGAATCAAACCACTGTAAATCTTCCGGTGCAAAATACCCGTCTGCCATTCGCATTTGTGGTCCTTGATGCAAACCAACAAAAAGAAACTTATCAAACTCAAAAACAAAGCGGTCGTTTTGCCAGAGTTTTATAAAATCAGTACAGCCGGATTCAGACCATTTTGTATCGTGGTTGCCGGGAATTATATAGTATGCTTTATTTAGTTTACCAAGGATTTGTTTTGCGGTTACAAACTGATTAAGCGAGCCAATTGCAGTAACGTCGCCGGAAATAATAGTGAAGGAAATATCATCAATAGAATTTATGTCATCAACACTTCTGCTTAAATCTTCCGTTGCATTTGCATCGCCAATGTGTATATCAGTTAGCCATGCAAATTTGAAATTTGATTGAGGAAAAGAAAGATTTATTAATAATAAAACGAGTAGTAGATTTTTTTTCATAGATGTTAAATTAAAAAAATGTGCCCTCAAGATTTTGAAGTTTACAGCCGCAAAGCCTCAAAGGCACAAATAAATCAAAAATAATCTTACCTCAACAAAATCATTTTTTTAGTTTGCTTAAAATTGCCAGTAGTTAAAGTGTAAAAGTAAACGCCGCTGGAAAGTTTAGATGCATCAAAATTAACAGCATAATTACCCGCCGATTGTTCTTCATTTACAAGTGTGGCAACTTCTTTGCCAAGTATATCGTAAACTTTTAATATTACCATTTGTAGAGACGCATCGCGATGCGTCTCTACTGGGATAGAATATCGAATATTCGTGCTTGGGTTAAACGGATTTGGATAGTTTTGCTCAAGTATAAAATTATCCGGCAGCAAATTATTTTCTTTTTCGACTGAAACAACACCGCCTTCTTTATAAACTGCCAACCCACCAACAATTGTTCCAATCCACTTATTCCCGCTTCCGTCTATGGCAATGGAGATAACATAATTATCCGGTAAACCGGAATTCGAAGAATTACAAACCGTCCAGTTTGTGTCGTCGAATTTTACCAACCCGCCGTCGTATGTCCCAACCCACTTATTTCCACTTACATCAATAGCAAGGGTCAAAACATAATTATTCGGCAAACCGGAATTCGAAGTATGATAAACCAACCAGTTTGTGCCGTCAAATTTAGCCAAACCGTATTTCCAAGTTCCAATCCACTTATTCCCGCTTCCATCTATGGCAAGAGAGAGAACATAATTACCCGGCAAACCGGAATTCGAAAAATTATAAACCATCCAGTTTGTGCCGTCAAATTTAACCAAACCGCTGCCGCCAGTTCCAATCCACTTATTTCCGATTGTGTCAATGGCAAGGGAAATAACCTCATTAGACGGCAAACCGGAATTGGAGGTATTATAAACTGTCCAGTTTGTGCCATCAAATTTAGCCAACCCACCGGAGTAAGTCCCAATCCACTTATTCCCGCTTCCATCTATGGCAAGGGATCGAACTTCATTATTCGGCAAACCGGAATTAGAATTATTATAAACCGTCCAGTTTGTGCCATCCAATTTAGCCAACCCGTTGTTAGTTCCAATCCACTTATTCCCGCTTCCGTCTATAGCAAGGGAGTAAACATTACTATGTGGCAAACCGGAATTAGAAGTATTATAAACCGTCCAGTTTATGCCGTCAAATTTAGCCAACCCGCCGCCATTAATTCCAATCCACTTATTTCCGCTTCCGTCAATGGCAAGGGAAATAACCTCATTAGACGGCAAACCGGAATTCGAAGTATTATAAAGAGTCCAGTTTGTGTCATCAAATTCAGCCAACCCGCCGAAATTAGTCCCAATCCACTTATTCCCGCTTCTGTCTGTAGCAATGGAGCTAACATCATTATCAGGCAAACCGGAATTCGAAATATTATAAACCGTCCAGTTTGTACCATCAAATTTAGCCAGCCCGCCGTCAAAAGTCCCAATCCACTTATGCCCGTTTCCGTCTATTGTAAGGAAAAAAATATCGTTATTCGGCAAACTGGAATTCGCAGTATTATAAACTGTCCAATTTGTGCTATCAAATTTAGCCAACCCACCACCCCAGGTTCCAATCCACTTATTCCCGCTTCCGTCAACGGCAAGGGAGTAAATATAATTACTTGGCAAAACTGAATTAGAAGTATTATAAGTCGTCCAGTTTGTTCCGTCAAAATCAGCCAACCCAGCAATAGTCCCGATCCATTTATTCCCGAAATCGTCAATGGCAAGGGATTTAACATAATTATCAGGCAAACCTGAATTCAAAGTATTATAAACTGTCCAGTTTGTGCTATCAAATTTAGCCAACCCGCCACCCCAGGTCCCAATCCACTTATTCCCGCTTCCGTCAATAGTAAGAGAATAAACCTTATTATCCGGCAAACCGGAATTGGAAGTATTATAAACTGTCCAGTTTATACCGTCAAATTTAGCCAAACCACCACCATCAGTCCCAATCCACTTATTCCCGCTTCCGTCTATGGCAAGTGAGATAACATCATTGTGCGGCAAACTGGAATTAGAAGTATTATAAAAAACCGGCTCACCTATGTTTTTATTCTGTTTAACCAAACCTGTATTTGTTCCCACCCAGATGTAATTTTCTTCAATAACAATAGAACGAATTACTTTACCATTAGAATATTGAATCCACTCAGGGTTTTGTGCAAAAACCTGCAAAGACAGTAACAGAAATAAAAACAATAATTGCAATTTTTTCATAGCTTACTCCTATTAAAATAAATTTTTGAATAAATCACATTGAGTTATGTTTCAAACTAATTAAAAACAAATTTTATTTTTCTTTTATTTTCAAATATCGAAATAATAAATCTCTACCACATTGAATCTTACTTTGATCCTACCCCCATATAGTAGATAAAAAGAAAAGCAACTATATTTAGTAAAAACAAAAAATATAGGAGTTCAAAATGTCAGAAAAGCGAAGGAGTTATGATAAAGAGTTCAAGTTATCAGCAGTAAAGATGATAACAGAAGGGGCAATGAGTATATTGCAGGTTTCAAGAGATCTGGGAGTAAACGAAAATTCATTACACAAATGGAAAAAGGATTATCTCTCAGATCAACAGAATGCATTTCCAGGCAAAGGTCATCTGAAACCGGAACAAGAAGAGTTGCGAAAGAAGGACCGGGAAATAGCCAGGTTAACAATGGAACGAGATATTTTAAAAAAAGCTTTGGGATACTTTGCAAAGGTAAAGGAGTAAAATATATGTTTATCAAGGAGAGGAGAAAAGAATATCCATTAGCACTTGTTTGTGAAGTATTACAGGTAAGTCAATCAGGTTATCATAAGTGGCTTAAGAATAAAGTAAGCCGCAGGACAAAAGAAAATCAAAGGCTGCTTGAAATAATTTGGTTTCATCACAACAAAAGCAAAGCAACATATGGACTGCCAAGAATATATGCAGCAATGAGAAAAGAAGGAATTGGTGTAAATAAAAAGAGAGTAGCCAGGTTGATGAAAGTCAATAATATCAAGGCTAAAACAAAGAGAAGGTATCGAGTTACAACAGTTCAGAATTCAAAAGCACAGCCGAGTGAAAACTTACTTAATCAGAATTTTAGAGCTTTATCAGAAAACAAAATCTGGACTGGCGATATAACTTATGTGTGGACAAAAGAAGGTTGGATTTATCTTGCAGTTGTAATGGACATTTTTTCAAGAAAGATAGTTGGCTGGTCGATAGATAGCAGCTTATCAACAGAGCTTGTTATAAGAGCTTTAATGATGGCTTTAGTTCACAGAAATCCGGGAAGAGGAATAATCTTTCACTCAGACAGAGGATGCCAATACACGAGTAGTTTATTCAGGGAAATACTAAGAAACTATGGAATAGTTCAGTCAAACAGTTCTACAGGAAACTGCTATGATAATGCAGTAACAGAATCATTTTTTCATACACTAAAAACAGAGTTAATTTATTGGGAAAAATATCAGACAAAAGAAGAAGCAAAAAGAAGTATCTTTGAATACATAGAAATCAATTATAACAGAAGAAGACTTCATTCAACTTTAGGATATTTATCACCAACGGAATTTGAAGAAAAAAACAGAGAACAATCAATTGAAAAAGTTGCTTAACTTAGCATCTACTTTTAAGGGGTAAGATCA
>Ga0247840_10000377_pt1 | contig 93218 bp, 111 predicted proteins | sample LaCruzMarch2015__FD_192404 | JGI IMG/M metagenome (GOLD analysis project Ga0247840, IMG submission 192404) | Freshwater microbial communities from meromictic Lake La Cruz, Castile-La Mancha, Spain - LaCruzMarch2015_17m | ecosystem: Environmental > Aquatic > Freshwater > Lake | place: Spain... | reverse complement strand
AGATTTTTTTTGATAATTGTCCCGGAAAAATTATAGGGATAACGGGCACTAAAGGTAAAAGCACAACAACTGCTTTAATTTACGATATTTTAAAAGAAGATGGATTAAAGGCTCATTTAGTCGGAAATATAGGAAAACCTGTTTTAAACCTTTTATCTTCAGCCACTTCGAAAGATATTTATGTTTATGAGCTGTCATCACACCAATTATATAATCTTGATAAATCTCCCCAAATAGCCGTCTTTCTGAATGTTTTCCCAGAACACTTAGATTATTATAAAGATATTAAAGAATACAGCCGAGCCAAGGCTAACATAACGTTACATCAGAATAAAAACGATTATTTAATTTATAACTCAGAAGATAAAATAGTAAGCTCGTTTGCCAAAAAATCAAAATCTAAACAAATTCCTATTAAAGGAAAATATTACGAATTGGATAAAATAGCTGCTAAAAGAGTAGGGGAGATATTCAAAATTTCAAAAACGAAAATTGAAAAAGCTATTAAAAATTTTAAACCTCTACCGCACCGTTTAGAATTAGTCGGAAAATTAAAAGGAATTACTTTCTACAACGATTCTTTGTCCACCATTCCCGAAACCGCTATTTTTGCTTTAGATTATTTAGGAAAAAATGTCGAAACCATTCTTCTGGGCGGCTTTGACAGAAATATTGATTTTAAAAATTTAGCTAAAAGAATCGTAAAAAGCAATATTAAAAACCTTATTTTATTCCCAACTACCGGAGAAAAAATATGGAAAGAAGTTATTATTTTAACAAAAAATAAATTCAGACCGTTTTTTACAGACAATATGGAAAACGCCGTAAAATTAGCATATAAACATACCAGAAAAGAAAAGATCTGCCTTTTATCTTGTGCATCCTCAAGTTTCAGCGTTTTCAAAGATTACGAAGAGAAAGGAAATCTATTTAAAAAATATGTCAAAAAGTTTGGCAAGAAATAAAAATTTAGATTATTCTTTATTTACTATTATCGCGATTATAGTAATTGCAGGAATAGTAATTTTATCCAGCGTCTCAGCAGCTTTTGCTTTTAAGCAATACGGGGACACATACTATTTTTTAAAGCATCAAATTCTTTTCGGCTTACTCCCAGGGTTACTCCTTGGTTTTCTGGCTTATAAAATTAAACTGTCTCTTTTTAAAAAATGGAGCGGTCCATTTCTTTTATTCGCTTTAATAATGATGTTGCTTGTGTTTTTACCGGGATTAGGAAGCAGCTCAGGAGATGCAGCAAGATGGATAAAAATCGGTTCTTCCACTTATCAACCCTCTGAAGCTTTAAAATTAGCTTTTATGATTTATTTAGCTGCTTGGTTAGGTAACCGAATGGAAAAAAAGAATAAAGAATCTAATTTTTGGGGGACATTTATATCTTTTTTGACGGTAATGATAGTAATAATCGTATTATTATTCTGCCAATCAAATGCCAGTACTTTGGGCGTTATTGCTGCAGTCGGCCTCATAATGTATTTTTCAACCAATGCTCCTATAATTCATACTGTTATAACAATTTTATTAGGAAGCGGAGGATTCTTTTTAATAATAAAAGCCGCTCCTTATCGAGTTAACCGCTTACTGGTTTTTCTTAATCAGGATCTGGATCCTATGGGAAAAGGATATCAATTACAACAATCCTTAATTGCTGTAGGCTCGGGTGGATTAGGAGGAGCGGGCCTTGGTATGTCAGCTCAAAAATTCGGATTCCTCCCTCAAACAATTTCTGATTCTATTTTTGCCGTCTTTGCCGAAGAAACAGGCTTTATAGGGGCTACCTTCTTAATCTTTATCTTTCTGATATTTTTATGGAGAGGACTAAGTACGGTAAAAAACAGCCAAGATAATTTTTCCAAACTTCTGGCTTTAGGAATTACTTCCTGGATTATTATACAGACATTTGTTAATATCGGAGCAATGATAGGAATTTTACCTTTAACCGGAATTCCTTTACCTTTTATCAGTTATGGAGGATCTGCTTTAATAACAGAACTGGTCGGAATGGGAATACTTTTAAATATTTCAAAAAATAGCGTATGAAAATAGTATTTGCCGGCGGTGGCACAGGAGGACATATATTGCCCATAATCGCCGTTTGCCGAGAAATAAGGAGAATATACTCAAATAAGAATCTGGAATTTTTATATATCGGCCCGAAAGACGAATTCGGAGAAATTTTCTTTTCTCACGAAGGAATAAAAATAAAACACGTCTTATCTGGGAAAATAAGAAGATATTCTGATTGGAAAACTTTTTTAAAAAATACCGTTGATGTATTATTTAAAATACCAATAGGAGTTTTACAATCATTTTTTATCATCTTATTTACAAATCCTGATCTGCTTTTCTCAAAAGGAGGATATGGTTCGCTCCCCGGAGTAATTTCCGGCTGGATGTTAGGAGTTCCCATATTTTTACATGAATCAGACGTAGCTCCAGGTATGTCAAACCGTTTTTTAAGCAGATTTGCCATTAGAGTTTTTGTATCTTTTCCAAGAACAGAATATTTTTCTCCAAGGAAAATGATACTGATAGGAAATCCAATAAGAAGAGAAATACTAGAAGGCTCAGTAGAAGAAGCAAAAAAATTATTCAAAATAGAATCTGAAAAACCCGTCATTTTAATATTAGGAGGTTCTCAAGGCGCTCAAAGAATTAACGATAAAATTCTGGAAGATTTGGCAGATTTATTAAAAACATTTGAAGTTATTCATCAATGTGGAGAAAAAAATTATAAACAAGTCAAAGCTGAATCAAAAGCAACAATCCCCGAAGAACTGGAAAAATATTATCATTTATATCCAATTTTAAAAGAAGAACTGATAAAGCACGCTTATGCCGTTTGTAATATAGTAATCAGCAGAGCGGGATCAGGTAGTATATTTGAGATCGCCGCCGTCGGCAAACCAAGTATTCTTATTCCTTTACCAGAATCTGCCCAAAACCACCAGGTTAAAAATGCCTATATTTATACCGAAAATGGAGCTACAATAGTAATGGAAGAAATAAATTTCACTTCTCATTTTTTTGTTCAAAAATTGAAATTTCTTTTTATGCATCCTAACGAATTGGAACAAATGAAAAAAGGCGCTCTTGAATTTGCAAAACCCGAAGCCGCAAAAACTATTGCCCAATATTTTATTGATTACCTGACTACTAAATAAATATGAGTATTGAAGAATCAAAATTATTTAAAACAGGTGAGGTCAGATTAAGGATAGCTCCTTCTCCGACGGGATTTTTACATATTGGTTTAGCCAGAGCCGCTCTGTTTAATTTTCTTTTTGCAAAAAAATACAAAGGTGATTTTATATTAAGAATAGAAGACACTGATATTGAGAGATCAACTCCTGAATTTGATAAAGATATTATTGATAGTTTGAAATGGTTAGGAATTGAATGGTCGGAAGGTCCTGATATAGGAGGGAAATACGGCCCCTACAGACAAAGAGAAAGGCTTGATATTTACGTAAAATATTTAAAAAAACTTCTTGAAGAAGATAAGGCCTATCACTGTTTCTGTTCGGAAGATGAATTGGAAGCTCAAAGACAATATCAATTATCCATAGGCGAAAATCCTCGATATTCCGGTAAATGCGGGAAACTGCCAAAAGAAGAAATTGAAAAATATTTAAAAGAAGGTAAATCTTCCATAATCAGATTCAGATTAGTGGCAAAAAAATTAATTTTTCATGATTTAATTCGTGGAAAAATAGAATTTGATACCGGATTAATGGGGGATACAGTTATTGCAAAAAACCTTGATACTCCTTTATATAATTTTGCCGTAGTTATAGACGATTACGAAATGAAGATTAGTCACGTAATAAGAGGAGAAGATCATATTTCAAACACTCCAAAACAAATTCTTTTACAAGAAGCTTTAGGATTTTCTCAACCTATCTATGGTCATTTACCCCTGATTGTGGGACCTGACAGAGCTAAGCTTTCAAAAAGACATGCGGCTACATCGGTTTCAGAATATAAAAAACAGGGATATTTACCCGAAACAATTATTAATTTTATTGCTCTCTTAGGTTGGAATCCAGGAACAGAAAGAGAAATTTACACTATACCTTCTTTAATAAAAGAATTTACTTTAGCGGGAATTCAAAAAGGAGCTGCAATTTTCAACATTAAAAGACTGGATTATTTGAACGGATTCTATCTCAGACAAAAATCTGCCGAAAGAATAACAGAGTTATGTTTGCCGTATTTAATTGAAACAGGATTAATTGAAAAAATATGACTTCTGAAAAATTAAAATTATTCGAAACAGAAGAAAAAAAACCGAACTATAAAATAAAAGAAACCGGAGAAACGGTCAGTTTTGAATTTTTACAAAAAATTGTTTTAATATATCAGGAAAGATTAAAAAAACTTTCTGAAATTACTGAGTTAACTGATTTTTTCTTTAAAGAAAAATTAAATTACGACAAAAGCTTACTGAAATGGAACGATATGACTGAAAAAGAAATATCTCAAAGCCTCGGCGAATCAGAAAAAATATTATCTAAAATAAAAAATGAAGATTGGAAAAAAGAAAATATTGAAAAGATTTTATTGGAAGAAACTGAGAAAACGGGGGATAGGGGAAAGCTTTTATGGCCTTTAAGAGTGGCTCTTTCCGGGAAACAAGCTTCAGCCGGTCCCTTTGATATTGCCTATCTTTTAGGAAAAGAAAAAACTTTAAAAAGATTAAAAGAAGCAAAATAATGATGAAAAAATTTATTATATTTTTAACAATTATCGGATTGTTTATACCTATTTTTTCTTTTGCTCAAAATGGAACAACCTCTCCACCAGAAGACTGGGGAGCTATTAAAAATCTTTGGCAAAAAACATTGGAAAAAACCAAAGATCTACCCCAAATTATAAAAAACATTTTTACAAAAGACGTTCTCCCTGTTTGGGAAAAAATGTATAACTGGTTCAAAATAAATATTCTTGCAAAATTATCTCCAAATATAAGAGAAGAAATAGAAAAAAAGAAACCTGTTATTGAAGAAGAATTCCAAAAAGAAAAAGTGGAAATGAAAGAAGATCTGCCGAACACCAAAACGACTATTTTAAATCTTTGGCAAAAAATAAAAGACCTCTTAAAGTAGCTATATCATAAAACTTTCAGTTATATCTCGTTCTTGACAACGAGCCTTTTCGAGAGTATTATAAAAGTGAATCGGGGAAGAGCTGAGCAGCGCGGTTATCTGATGTGGCTCTATTTGAATGAGCTCTCCACCCCGATGGTTGTTGGTCCGGTGAAGGGGAAACAGGTGCTTTCATTGACCCAACAATGAAGAGAGGTAAAGATTGCCTAGTTGCATAGACTGGGAATCTATAAACCTCCTTGTGGAAGCATACTTCCCCTTCACCGTCGCAAGACCATAGTTCTTTAACAATTATTCGCAATTATTTCTTAATTGCGATTCATATATAAAGGGCCAAGCAAATTTTATTCTCAACGCTTGCGCCCTTCTTTCTTTTTAAAAAGGTTGATTTTTCTAAATAAATCAATAGAATAAGATTAGTTTTTAATAGAACATTAAAAAGAAGGAGGACATTAGAAATGGTAGATCTGAAAGATATTAAATGGGCCTGGCTAATTGTAAATCCCGCAGATAAAAATTGCACGGAAATTATAAAAAAACTGAAGGAAAATAATATCAAATTTGAAATGAAGGGAATATTTTCCGAAGAAAATAAGTCACATGTTTATGAAACGACTGAAATCTACTGTATACTTTCAGGAAAAAATACAAAATACGGAACAAAACTAAAACCTCCTATTCTGGTACTGGATCATTCAAAAACAAATAATTGCATGAATATAGTTATTCTCGAAGGAAAAGATATTATAATTAATGCCTTGGGATTAATGACGAATTCCTCTTAAATCCAATTAATTGCATACAGCAGAAAATCTTCTGCTGTTTTTTTATTTTTACACTCTTGTGAATTTATGCAAAAAAGTTAAAATATAAATATATGAATACAAAAACAAAAGAATTAGAAGGAAAGCTTCTTTCTATTTTTAATAGTATAAGCGACGGGATATGCGTTATAGATAAAACCGGTAAAATCACCTACATGAATAAAACGATTACTGAAATCGGCGGTTGGACAGAAGAAGATCTTGTAGGGAAAAGATTGGGATTATTAAAAGTTTTTTCAGCAAAAGATATGCTTAAGATTCTTGATCTTTTTACAAAAAGAATGGCGGGAAAAGAGATACCTCCATACGAAATTTCAGTAAAAATAAAAGGAGGAGGAGAAAAAATAGTAGAAATACATGCCGCAGCTTTAAAGGTAGAAAATAAAATAGTTGGAGATGTCGCAATTCTAAGAGACTTAACAGAAAGAAAAAAAACAGAAGAAGAACTTAAAAATTCTGAAGAACGATTAAAGATAATTTTTAGTTTCGCACCGGAAGCTTATTATATATATGATTCAAAAGGCACTTTCATTGATGGCAACAAAGCCGCCGAAAAACTAAGCGGATACAATAAAGAAGAATTGATTGGAAAAAGTTTTTTAAAATTAAATATGTTGCCCTTAAATCAAATTCCTAAAGCAGCTAAACTTATAGCTGAGAATTATATAGGAAAATCTACCGGCCCCGACGAATTCACTTTAATAAAAAAAGATGGCAAAGAAATTATTATTGATATATGCACTTGTCCTATAAAAATTAAAAATCAATCTTTAGTTCTTGGTACGGCTCACGACATTACTGAGAAAAAAAGAACATTGGAAGAATTGAAAAAAAAGAATGAAGAATTGGAAAAATTTAATAAACTGGCAATTGGAAGAGAAATGAGAATTATAGAATTAAAAAATAAAATTAAAGAAAGAGAATTAAAAAAATAAAACGCATGCCACAAATAATTTTGAAAGAAGAATTCGATGAAATGACAAAAGTTAAAGGAGAATTAAGAGGAAACGGCCCGAAAAATATCGGTGAATTTATATTTAAAAAAGAAGGGGAGAGGGGATTAAAACAAGTAGAAGATATTATGGAAAAATTTGGCTACCCGATAAAATACAGAAAAATAGACTCTATGGAGTTTCAACCCTTGTGGCTGGTATCAGCTACCTTATTGGCAGCAAAAAGACTTTTTAATTTTACAAACGAAGATTTCCAAAAAATGGGGGAGGCGGATGTTAAATTCAGTTCAATTCAAAAACTTTTTATGAGATATTTTGTTTCGCTGGAAATGGCAGCAAAAGCAGCCTCAAAAATATGGAGTAAATATCATACTGAAGGAAAACTTGAATTAATGGAATATAATGCAAAAGAAAGACGTGCAGTGATAAAAATCACTGATTTCCGCCTTAACGAACTTCATTGTCAATATTTGATCGGATATTTCCTTGCCGTAGCTCAAATGACAACAAAAGGATCAGCTATTTGCGAAGAAACAAAATGTATTTTTAAAGGTGATAAATATCATGAATTTACATTAAAGTGGTAATTTAAAAAAATAAATGACAATAATAAAAAAGAAAATTTGGCCACAATATTTTGATGCAGTCGCCTCCGGCAAAAAAAGATTTGAATTAAGAATAGCTGATTTTAATATTAAGGAAGGGGATACTTTAATATTAGAAGAATGGAATCCCGAGACCAAACAATATACAGGAAGAAAAATTGAAAAATCAGTAGATTTTATTTTAAATTTCGGTCTGAATGATTTTGGGCAAGAAGAAATAATTAAAGAAAAAGGATTATTTGTTATTCAGTTTAAATAAATTAAATATTACATAATTTTAATCGTTAATCTTATAGAAGTAGGGGATTGACGATTTTTTATTTTAATTGACAAAAATTTTATAATCAGTTATAAGTTATCTAGTAATTTTACAATAAAATATACGGAGGATAAATGGAAACTAAATCAATTAACATCTGTCTGATATGTTCAAGCGGCTGTTCTCATTCTGTAGAGGTCATAGAATCTCTCATGAGAAAGGTTGATTGTAATGTAGAGATGGTAGTAGCAGAAACCTTAAGTAAGATTAAAAAAATATATGCTACTAAAAAGACTAAACCCAATATTCTTATAATAGATGATGAAAATGTCGATTCAGCCAATAATGTAATATTAGAAGCTCTTGATGTTTTTAAATCAATAACAAAGGTAATAGGGTATTCTGAAAAACCACCGCATCTCTACGACGTATTTATATCAAAAAGTAAAAAAAGTTCCATCAATACTCTCTGTAAAACTATTAATTCAATGATCTCAAAAATATAAGAGGATAATATCCTCTTTTTTTATTTAAAGATACCTTTATTATGTGGGGAAGTGCTTGACAGAGGTCTTTTAGCCTCTTATTATGAACATAGACAATGTCGTACAATGTAGGTTAAGCGACACTCTAGAAGGGGCTTTATTAAAGGCTCTTCTAAAGCCCTCTTTAAAGATCTTTCTTAAAAGAGGCATAAAATACATTAATTATAAAAAATAAATTATAAAAATATTTTATGAAAAAATCTGATAAAAATATTATAAAACAAATCCCCGACTTTCTGGACTATTGCGAAGTTGAAAAAGGTCTTTCTGAGAAAACCCAGCTAAACTATACCCGCTACCTCCAAAAGTTCATATTATGGCTAAAAAACACTAAAAAGGAGGATCTTTTACCCCATGAGCTTACTGCTGAGAATATTTGGGATTACCGGCTCTACTTAAGCCGTTTTACTGACAAAAAAGGTCAGTCTCTCAAGAAGGTCACTCAAAACTACTATCTTATCGCCCTAAGAGCCGTTTTGGGCTACTTTACAGCTAAAGATATAGAATCCTTACCTGCCGACAAAATACAGCTCCAAAAGGCTTCTACAACTGAAAAAACAGTAAAATTCCTTGGTTTAGAACAGATAGAAAAGCTTTTACTGGCTCCTGACATTAAAACCTCTCAAGGACTTAGAGACAAAGCCATTTTAGAGTCTTTTTTCTCAACCGGGTTAAGAATAGCAGAACTGGTGGCACTTAACCGCGAACAGTTGGCTAATATAAAAGATAAAAAAGATTTAGAAATAGGAATCATCGGTAAAGGAAGTCATCCTCGTACAGTTTACTTTTCAGAAAGAGCTTTAGAATGGATAAAGAAATATCTAGAAACCCGTAAAGACAAAGAAAAAGCTTTGTTTATACACTTCAGATCCCGGGAACAGGCAGATAGCCGTCTTACGGCAAGATCTATAGAACGACTTGTTAAAAAATATTCTATTCTGGCCGGAGTTCCTATATCCACCACTCCCCATACTCTTAGACATTCTTATGCCACAGATTTATTAAATCAAGGAGTTGATCTAAGAACCATTCAAGAATTTTTGGGCCACAGAAATATTGTTACAACTCAAATATATACTCACGTAACTAATAAAAGATTAAGAGATGTTCATCGTCAATTTCACAGTGGTAAAAACTTGAAACAGTAATAAAAAACCGTTAGTTTCCCTAACGGTTTCTCTGTGATATTAAATGTCGCACAATATTACCACTTCATTAGGAACTCATAATATTCATCTCCGCGAAAAGGACACTTTGTTTCCTCGCAAGTGACCGTTTTAATCCCCGTCATTTGACCCACAGTACGAAAATAACCTATTAAGTATTGGCAATGATATTCATTAAGTTTAAAATTTTTCAATCTCAAAACTACATGTTTTTCTTTTTCATTAAATTCAACTAATTCAAGAATACCTGTCGTAAAATATTTTGCCCACATTTTTGAAGCTGCTTTTGCCGTCTGTTCTATTGAAACAAAATATTTCATAAAGAATTTCTGAAAGTAAGTAATCTTAACATCTGCCTCCCCCATTTTTTGAAAATCTTCGTTTGTAAAATTAAAAAGTCTTTTTGCGGCAAGTAAGGTAACTGATAATAACCATAAGGGGCGAAAATCCATTGGATTAATTTTTCTGTATTCTATCGGATAACCAAGTTTTTCCATTATATCTTCAACTTTTTTTAATCCATTTTCCCCTTCTTTTTTAAAAATAAAATCACCGACATTTTTCGGACCATTTCCTCTCAACTCTCCTTTAACCTTTGTCATCTCGTCAAATTCTTCTTTCAAAATTATATGTGGCATATATTTACATTTTAGTCTTTTGTACTGTTTAAGACAAATTAAAAATAATATATAAAAACAAAACGGCATTTATTGCCGTTTTATTTTTTCCCCTTCCGATCTTCTCTTTTTTGATCAATTTCTTTTAAATATATTTTTCTAATTCTGATATTTTTAGGAGTAACTTCTACCAATTCATCATCTCCTATATATTCCAATGCGTCTTCCAACCCCATTGTTTTTGGAACATTAAAATGATCCGTATTTCCTTCTCCTCTGGATCTCATGTTTGAAAGTTGTTTTGTTTTACAAACATTTACTCTTATATCCTCGCCTCTCGAATTTTGTCCGACAACCTGACCTTCGTAAATAACAACACCCGGACTGAAGAATAACACTCCCCTGCTCTGGACACTTCTTAATCCGTAAAGATTAGTTACTCCTGATTCATGAGCAACTAAAGATCCTTGAGTTCTTTCCTGCCAATTTCCCGGATCCGGTTGATATTGATAAAAAGATGTATTTATTATTCCGAGTCCTTTAGAATCGGTTAGAAATTCACTTTTATAACCTAACAATCCTCTTGTCGGTACTATAAATTCTAAAAACACAATATTACCAGCATTTCTCATTTCCACCATTTTTCCTTTCCTGATTCCTAATTTCTGAATCACTGTTCCGGAATAAATTTCTGGAACTTCAACAAAAACTTTTTCAAAAGGAGTCATTATTTGTCCGTCTATTTCTTTTAAAATAACTTCCGGTCTTGAAACTTGAAATTCATAACCTTCTCTACGCATTCTTTCTATTAAAATAGACAAGTGTAATTCTCCACGTCCTGAAACAACCCATTTTCTGTTATCCATATCTTCAACTTTTAAAGCGACATCTGTTTCTAATTCTTTATATAATCTTTCTATTATCTGTCTTGAAGTTGAGAACTGACCTTCTTTTCCGGCAAAAGGAGAATCATTTATCATAAAAGTCATTTTTACGGTCGGCTGCTCTATACTAATAACCGGTAAAGCCATTGGATTTTGAGGATCTGTTATTGTTTCTCCTATTGTTACGTCCGGTATTCCGGCTATAGCAACAATATCTCCGGCCGAAACTTCTTCAGCATCAATTTTTTTTAATCCGGAAAAAGTCATCAAAGAAAGCAATTTATATTTCTTTTGTTCGTTATTATGATTTATACGTATTATCTCCTGATTAGCCTTAATAGTACCGTTATGAATTCTACCTATGGCAATTCTTCCTTTAAAATCATCTCCGCCTATTGAAGTCACCAGTATTTGTAATGTTTCATTCGGATTACAAACAGGTGGAGGAATATATTTTATTATTTCTTCAAAAACAGGAATAATGTTTTCCATTTTTGAAACATCCGGCACCCTTCCGGCTTTTCCTTCTCTTCCTGAAGCATAAATTACGGGAAAGTTTAATAATTGCTCTTGACCGCCTAATTCTAAAAATAATTCCATTGTGGCTTCTAATGCAAAATCTGGTCTGGCTCCTTCTTTATCTATTTTATTTATAACTACAATAATCTTATGACCCATTTCTAACGCTTTTTTTAAAACAAATCTTGTCTGAGGCATAGGTCCTTCTTTAGCATCAACCAAAAGCAAGCAGCCGTCTGCCATATTCAAAACTCTTTCCACCTCTCCGCCAAAATCCGCATGACCCGGAGTATCAATAATATTTATTTTTATATCATCGTAATATACTGCAGCGTTTTTTGAAAAAATAGTAATACCTCTTTCTCTTTCTATGTCATTGTTATCCATTATGCAGTCGTTATTTACAACATCCTTTGCAAGGCTGGTTTTTGACTGACGTAAAAGAGCATCCACCAATGTGGTTTTTCCATGATCAACGTGAGCAATTATGGCGATATTTCTTATATTATCCATAGGATTAAAAACTAAAACCTCGCTGTTAAACGGGGCTTTATTATATACAAGTAAACTCTTACAATTAAGCACTTAAGCCCTTTATTAGGCTGAAGTATTGCCTAATCAATAAACGTTAAAGCCATACCCGGCTTATTCCATCTGCCGGTACGTCCAATACGATGAATATAATCATCATAAGTTGAAGGTATATCGTAGTTTATGACATGGCTGACATCAGCAATATCAAGTCCACGGGCTGCAACGTCGGTTGCCACTAAAATTTGAATACGATTTTCTTTAAACAAACATAACGCTTTTTGACGCTGAGAATGATTTTTGTTTCCATGTATGGAATCTGTCTTGAAACCATTATTAGAAAGAATTTTTGATAATTTTTCTACCCCAAATTTAGTTCTTCCGAAAATAAGAACTTTATTAAATTCTTCTTTACTCAAAAGACCGTTAAGAATACTTAATTTAGTATTTCCGTTTTGTACTCTGATAACATCCTGTTCTATATTTTCTGCAGTATCTCTGGTCTTAACTGAAATTCTGATAGGATTTCTGAGAAATTCTTTGATAAGTCTTTCTATCTCATGAGAAATAGTCGCTGAGAAAAAAAGTACCTGACGTTCTTTAGGCATACCGCTCATTATGAAACGTGTATCAACAATAAACCCCATATCAAGCATTCTGTCTGCTTCATCCAATACTATAGTGTTAAATTTAGATAAATTAATAATCTTTCTTGTTACCAAATCTTTTAATCTTCCCGGGGTTCCTATTACTACATTATAGCTATAACGAAGATCTGAAATTTGTCTGCCAATACTCATTCCTCCTACACAACAAACAGAAAATATTCTCATTGTTTTGGTAAAGAATTTGAATTCTTGATCTATTTGAATAGCAAGTTCTCTAGTTGGAGCAATAATTAAAATCTGTTCCCTAGGATTAAGTATAATTTTATTTATTAAAGGCATAAGAAAAGCAACTGTTTTTCCTGTACCGGTGTTAGCTATACCAACAAGATCAGAACCATTAACAACATGAGGAATAACCTTATCCTGAATAGGCGTAGGCAGCTTATATCCCTTGTTCATGGCAGATTGTATTAATCTTTGATCAACTTTAAAATCCTGAAATTTATGTTCAGGTATAAAATTATCAGCCTCTCTGGTTCCATTCGCTTTATTAATGAATTTAGCTGGATCTATATTCTCTCCACGTTGACCCTTATTTGAAGAACCTCCTCTTTTTTTAAACTGAGAAGATTTAAACAAAAATTTTCCGGGCCTTGCATTATTAACTCTATTAAAACTTCTTGCGTACATATATTTTTTTAAGGGATTAACCCTGATAACATCTAGTCATTACAAATAAAAAAGGCGACTAGTTAGTCTCCGAGTTTTCAAATAAAGCGCCAAGGCTTTAAGATTTTTACGAGAATGATCCCTAAAAAAATAAAAACTGTGAGATTTAGTTATACTGATAGTATATATTAAAATTAATACTCTGTCAAGCCCCTATCCCCTATTTTAGTAGTTTTTATCATTACAATATTATTATGTCTGAAAAAACTTCTTTTTTCTTCCTGTAATTTATTTTTTTCTAATAATTTATCCAAACCGCCCTGATTAATATAATCTTTAAAATATCTGAAGTGATCTTTTCCATTTAAATATTCTATAAATTTAATTGAATAAGAATAAAAATTATTTGGAAAAGGTATCTTGAAATCAATAAAAATAATACTCCCCTCTTTTTTCACCACTCTCTTCATTTCAGAGATTACTTTATCTCTAATATTACTTTCTTTTTCGTGTAAGGCGAGTGAAATAGAAACATGATCAAAAAAATTATCTTCAAACGGTAATTTTGTAGCATCGGCTATTTGAAAAAAAACATTTTTATTATTTTTTCTCCTTTTATCTTTTTCCGCCATACGAATCATTTTTAAATCCAAATCTATGCCGTAAGCTATGGCCCCTTCTTTATTATAATAAAAAACCTGATCCCCTGTTCCGCAACAAACATCCAACGCCTTATCTCCTGGCTTTATACCAGTAAATTTAGGAACAAAAACTCTGACATCTCTCATCAAAGGATCTATAATTTTAGAATAATTAAAAAACAACATATTTTATTTAATTATACCGTAAAGTCCCGAAATCGAATCTTGAAAAAGAAAATTATGAGGAGGATAAAATGTAAAAATAACAAAAACTAAAAACAAAACTACTAAAGATAAAAACCAAACAAAATTAAATTTTCCTGAAAATTCCCGATGCATCATTATTTTATAACTGACGATTTGTCCGATGATTACTGCCACCACAAAAGTTGAAATATCAAATACCAGAAGATTATATCCTAAAATTGCCGTATAAGAATAAAATAATACCACTATCAAAATCGGCATAAGATAAGCTCCTAAAGCTTTTGCGAAAAGGAAATTATTAGCTTTTAACTTAAAAACCTTACTTTCTAAAATTATCCACACAATAGCCGGCACTATCGCCAGTTTCAGATGTTCCCAAGTACTTTCATTAACTGCTGAAAAAGCGCCAACCAGCCAAAATTTATTAGCAAAATTAAAGGTAAAGTGGAGTAAGCTTCCAAAAATCGAGATAAAAATCATTCCTAATATCTCAAATTTTAAAATTTTTGACATATTTTTAACTTATAATTAAATACTTATTATTTTCTAAATAATTTTATACCAAGGTCACGACAAATTTTTTTCGCTAAAAAATCATCAATTTCATTATGTCGCGGAACAGTAGAAGTTTTTTTCATTGATAAATTAAAAAAGACGCTATGTTTCGCGCCTTCTCTAATAAAGATACAACCGTTTTTATAAAGATGTCTGATTAAATAGCTTCTTTTCATTATAAAGAAACCAAAAGAGGTTCTCTAATTACTTTTCCTTTGGGAAATTCCTTTTTATTTAAAATCCTATTAGTTTCCAAAATTAATAAAAGCGCCTCTTTAAGATTTTCTTTTACTTCTTTAAGGGTTTTCCCTTGAGCATTAACTCCCGGAATTTCTTCCACCCAACCTAAATACCATTTTCCATGTTTTTTATATATTGCCGTAAATTGTCTCGCCATATATTTTAATTATGTCCGTTTTAAAGATATTGTCAATTTTCCCCAATTTTGAACTAATTTTTAATTTATATTTTTAAAATATTCCTTAATTCTTTCACGATCTTCGTTTTCTTTCTCACCCTTAAAGTATATCTCAATAAAATCAATTTTTAGATCAGAATAATGAAAAGCATAAATAATTCTCAAAGAAGAACCTTTTAAATAACGACAGAATAAACGAGCTTTAATAATAGCGTAACATTCATTTTTTATTAGAATATTAAAATGTTTGCTATTTCCTAACGGCGCAACATATATGATGCGCTTAAATTCTTCTAAATCATCATATAATGATTTATATTTTTTTAAAAACCGTTTAAATTCTTTTGAAAATTCCGGTAATTCATTAAAGTTCATCTTCATAATTTCTTACAGAATGGCGTTCGTCACGATAAAAAACGCTTTCATAAGAAAGTTGTTTGCCGTTTTCCGCCGTTTTCCACGGAATATCTTCGTGTGAATAATTTTCTATTTCTTTTGCGTTTTTATCGGCAAGTCGTGTCAATACTTCATCTATATGTTCTATTTCACGAGCAGAAAATTTATCTAAATTAGGCCTTTTGTGCGGTAAATATTTTTTTTGCTCAAATGTAAAATATTTACTTTTAACCACTTCAATTTCTCCTTTTTTCTGCATATCCACAAGAATATCCTTTAATTCCACAGAAGTGGGACCGTGAAAATTCTTAATATAAGTTGCACCCATCAGATTTTCTTCAAATTTTTCATAATAATCAAAATCAATAAAATAAAGCAATTTATGAAGCACTGTTTCACCGACATTAGGTTTGCTGCCAACTCTTCCTAATATATATAGAAGTACTTGTTTAAATTTTTCCAAATTCTTACTAGTAATGCGGATCCGAAGATCACCAGACGATTTTCTTTTTGGTTTTTTTTCAAATATAACTTTATGTTCCGAAACATTGCCGGCAAGAAAATCTTCAAGAGAAGCACCAAAAATAGCTGCTAACTTTTTCGCCTCAGTAACAGTCAAATCTCTTTCGCCCTGTTCTATTTGAACATAAGTCGGTCGGGAAATGCCAAGTTTTGACGCTAAAAATTCCTGTGTCAGATCGTTATTTTTCCGTAATTGTTGAATAAATTTTGAAAGCATATTGTTATTCCCAGTATAATCTTTGTAAAATAATCTGTCAATAGCAATGTAAAAAAGTTATACACAGACATTAATTAGCCTATTCCCCATAAACAAATTTTAATATCGACGTTAGTATATACGATATTTATATATACCAAATCAATATCAACCTTTTTATTTTTAAACTAAACTTTCTTAACTCTGATTTTATTTTTTATAGATCTTAGTGTAATTTTACGTATAAATCTATCAGGAGTCCTATATGCAGTCTTCCCCTTCTGTGCACGATTAGAAGAATAATTCTTCATTTGATTTATAAAAACTTCACGAACTTATTCTTTTTATCAACAAGAACAATCTTTGCTTTTATCTTTTTATCAGTTAATTCAAAGCCCATAATAATAATTTCATCATTCTTTTTAATCAAACGTGAAGCAGCTCCGTAAATAACCACCTTTCCGGAATCTTTTTTCTCCTCAAGAACATAAGTTTCCAGCCTTGTTCCATTAGTATTATCTGCCACTAAAACCTTTTCCCCCGGTAAAATACCGGCTTTTTTTATAAGAGTCTTATCTATGCCAATACTCCCTACATAACTCAAATCTACATCAGTAACTGTTGCCTTATGAATTTTTGATCTTAATAACCACCTCATTTGATTATCATACTAAAAAATCGCCTGAATGGCGATTTTCTTCATTAACCACATTTACTTTCACACTCGAACAATTTAATATTATCAGTTTTATTAACTTCTATACAGGCTTGGACGCATGATTTACATTCTGTAAATTGAGAATTTTGTATTTGTTTACATATACCGTTTTGAAAACCGCATTTCGCATATTTCAGACATTTATCTCCAATCATATAAATTGCAGTACAAGCTTCTACGGGATTAAAACCACACCTTATGTCCAATTCATGGCAATTTTCTACTGCGCAACTTTGACTTTCAGAATTTCCCTCACATGATTCTTCCCATACTCTCAAACATTTCTGTTTTTCCTCGCACCATGAGTAACCCGCCGAACCAATACAACCATGCTCATCTTTATCTCCACCGACTATACTTTCAATTACTCTGCATTTTTTTGCGGAAAATTCACCCGAAATAATATTATCTTGCGGAACGTATTTAAACTGTACAAAATTAATATTATTTACAACTAAAAAACATTTCGCATCAATAATAGGCACACCTGAACCTTCTTGAATAAAAGCCAAATACCAACTGTCGCCGACTTTTTCGGTCTTAATGGATTTAGGAGCTAATCCATCGCTTGGATATTCCTTCATTTTAGGAAATTGATTTTTTATTATTTCAATTGCTTCAGATTCGCTGACTACTCCTGATGAAATAGCTGTATCTTTATTTAAATACCGATAACTGATGCTCACGTATAATAAAATGATGGAAATTAAAAGTATAATTAGTAGTTTATTTTTCATATTTTTATAAGCTTACTTAATATATTCTACCATTTTTTAACAAATAATTCTCTAAAGCCTATCCTATAAATTCAATCTTTTGTTCCGCTATTTCCAACTCTTGCTCGTTTATCTTTAACCCGATTTTTTTATTTTTTCTTTTTTCACAAATAATAATAATTAAAGCTAAAAATGAAAAACTGGCACTTGCCCAAAAAGGAAAATTTATTCTCATTGAAAACAAAGCCCCGGCCAAAATCGGACCGATAATCATACTGAGAGATATAACCGACGACAAAATTCCCAAAATCATCCCCTGATCCTTAGCACTACCATTTTTAATAATCTGACTTGTCATTACTACTCTTAAAACTGACTGAGCAACACTAAGCAAGAATAACCCTAAAATTAAAATAAATAAAAAGGAAGTACTTATAAACAAAAAGCTGAAAGAAAGAATAAAAACAAAAAAGATAATCAGTTTTTCTTCTGAAAAATATTTTAGCCAGACCTTCTTTAAGAAAAATATTTGATTAAAAACTAAAATTATTCCTATCCCACCCATTACTAAACTTATTAAAAAAGAATTGAAATTAAAACCAGCTGCCAAATAAAGAGATAAAACCGACTGTTGTCCGGCTAAAGCTAAACCAAATAAAAACCAGGCTATAAATTTCGGACGAAGACTAGAAGTCTTAATTGCTTTTAAAATAGGTCCAAAAGGATTAAAAGATATTTTTTTATCTTTATTCTTGTTTTTGTTAGTCTCAGGTAAATTAAAATAGGCTAAAACCATATTAAAAGTAGCCAAACCTCCTACAAACCAGAACGGTAAACTAAGAGATACCTGACTAAGAACTCCGCCCAAAAGTGGACCTACTATTAAACCAATACCGAAAATAGCACCAATTAGTCCCAAATTAGTGGTTTTCTCTTTTTCTGTCTTAGCAATATCTATTAAATAACTTTGAGCTATAGGAAAATTACCGGCCGCCAAACCATCAATAATACGCCCTATAAATAACCAATAGATATTAGTCGCTGCCGCAAATACCAACCAACCCAAAGCCGTACTGGCAATGCTAACTATTAAAACCGGACGTCGGCCAATTCTATCAGATAACATTCCTAAAAGCGGAGCGCTAAAAAAAGAGAATAAAGAAAAAACAGCAAAAAGCAAAGTAACAACAAAAGCGGAAGCTCCGAAAGATTCCACATAAAAAGGCAGAACCGGAATAATAATTCCTATTCCCAAAACATCAATTAAAACGGTAAGTAATATGATTAATTTTTTATTCATAGATTATTTACTCAAAAAAAATAAGCCTAACCCATTCCCCCGCTATTTTCCTAAATCAAGAGTCTCGTCAATTCTGATCTGCTCAATAAATTCAGGCATATGACTTACTAATATCATGGCCCCATCAAAATCATTAATTGCTTTCGCAATTATTGGTATATGACGAAAATTAATGTGATTTGTAGGTTCATCTAAAATAAGCAAACCCGGCTTTTCTAACGCTATTGCGGCAAAAGCAACTAATCCCTTTTGACCTTCAGAAAGCGATCCAATTTTAGTTTTTAATATCTCTGAATCTAAAAGAAACCCGGCTGCATGAGCCCTTAAACTTTGTTCTGTACCTTCGCTTCCCATTGATTTTGCAAGAACCTGATATACAGTTGCGTTATAATCCAACGTTGAAAAATCTTGCCTATAATATCCTATTTTGACACCGTCTTTAACATGTTCTCCTTTTGCCTTACCCGAAGCCAGTTTTTCCAGAAGAGTAGTTTTACCTATTCCGTTCGGTCCGATTAAAAGCAATCTTTCTCTTTTATTCAAAGTTACATTTACTTTTCTATTTATAAATTTATGATTTATCGCAACCGCAACAGAATCTAAATGCAAAATTACACCTCCTATATCTTTTTGAGATGGAATAACAAATTTTTTAATTGTTTTATCTTCTCTTCTTAAATCTACAATCTCGCCCTCTAACTCTTCTATCTTCTTTCTCATTTTTGAAGAAACGTCTCTTAAATGCCCTCCTTTTTGAGCAAAAAAATTAGCCTGCTCTTTTCTGTGAGAAATATCTTTTTCTAATCTGGCGTTTGTCATACGTTCTCTTTCCAAACGCAACTTAATGTCTTTTACAACAGAAAAATAATCGCCCGCATATTGTTCTACTTTTTTCGTGAATATATCCAGATATAATACACCCTGAGTAAAAGTATTTAAAAAATCCGCATCATGAGAAATAACAATACATGTTTTTTGATAATCTATAATAAATTTTGTCAGATGAGAAATACCCGCTTTATCCAAATTATTCGTCGGCTCATCCAATAAAAGTAAATCGGGGTCTTGTATTAAAGCAGATGCCAAAAGAATTCTTGCCTGCTGACCGCCTGAAAGCCTTTTAATTACCCTGTCATGAGGAAAACTAAGATTTACTATCTTAAAAACATCGTCAATCTTTTTATCAATTTCATATACTTTTTCCGAAAAACATTTTTCAAAAAATTCTTTTATAGTTAACTCCGAATCTTCACGAGGAATAACTTGTTTAGCCGTAGCTATTGTTAAATCTTTATTTACATTAATCGAACCTGAATCAGGTTTTGATTCGCCAGTTATTAATTGGAAAATAGTACTTTTACCCGCGCCATTCTGTCCCATTAATGTAATTTTTGAACTTTTACGCACAGAAAAATTAGCCTCGTTCAAAATAGGCATATTTGTCCCCCATTCAAAAGAAACACTATTAAATTTTACTATTACTTCATCTTTTGGCACGATACGTATATTACCTTATTTTTCGACAGATATCCAGCTTAATTAAAAAACGCCCCCTTGGCGACTCGTTAAAGATCGACCTCAATAGACTACTTTATAATCTCAACAATTTTAAATCTTGAATTAGAGCCGGAAATGATTTGTATCTTTGATTGACTTATACCAAAATAATCAGCCAAAACCCTAATTACGGATAAATCTGCTCTCCCCTTTTCCGAAGGTTGCATTACAGACACCCTGAAATTAATATCATTAATCTTCTCCACCTTTTCTTCTTTTGCTTCAGGTTTAACTTTAACAAATATTTTCATCTTCTTTATCTTATAAAAAAAGGAGGGAGAAGCAAAATATTTAATCGTTATCTTGCTTCCCCCATAAAGAGCTATCTTTGCATCCTGCGTCGGTTCTTCCTCCTTTGTCTTTTAGGGGCTTTCTTTTTTAACGGTTCACCCTTAAATGAATCTAATTCTGGAAAGGTTTCGTTGATATAGTCCTTAATATCTTTGAACTTTTCCATCCTTACCCCCTTATATCTTCGTTCTTGATAACAGGAACTAACTTTCCACCACACTTTTCGCAGATCTCTTTGTTTGACCAACCATGCCATTTTTCTCCGCATTCTATGCAAACCGATTCAAAGCTTTCCATTTTTTCCTCCTTATTTCGGCCAGAGATTACGCCTCATAAAAAACATTTTTTACCTCCTAAAGAACTAATTCTCTTAATTCAGATAATGTTGAGGTCGATCCTCAACAAACTTCTTTCTTCTAAATAAATAATTATTTATTTCATTTTAAAAAATATCGGCCACAAAATCATATCCAATACAATTGTATGAAAAGTAAAATATATACTTCCTGCAACAGCCAACCAATATGCCAGACTTGTTTCTTTTGTATGTAGGCTTATCAAAACCCAAGCTAAAGCAAAAGAAGAAATTCCTACTATAGCAAGTACTAAACGTATTCCTGTCCACAATAAAACTCCAGGATTTGCTAAAAATATATTAGTAAAAGGCATCCAAAAAGAAGAAGCGCCTAATATGCCGAAAAATATAATATAAAAAAAATTAAAATTGATTGAAGCAGGATTAAGCTTAAATAATATAAAATAAATAAAAGCAAAATACCCTAAAGCAGCAAAAAGCATTGAAAGAGTATAAATCGGCTTAACGGTCGCCGGAGTTCCTCCCCAAAGAGCATTTGCTCCCCCAGAACCGGCTTTTAAACCCCATATATAACTGCCTATTACAGCTATTCCACCGATAAGATTAATACTAAATAAAATTATTTTTTGTATCGGCATATTTTTGTTCGATTAAAATTGATTATTTTTCAATTTATTCTTTCTCGCTTATCAATTCCATATCTTGTCCACAACAAACCAAGGTTCCCCCACCCACTTTAGTCACAACAACTTCGTTACCACAAACATTACATTTATATTTTTCGTTAATATTTTCAACTGCCATATATTTTTTAAATTATTAATAATTATTTAATATGTCTAATCTTTGATTTATCTCTATTTTATCGACCTTTTTATTTTATTTTTTACAGATCTATTAATAATCATTTTAACTAAAATAAAGATGAATATAATCAAAAGCCCTAAAAAAATTGGTTTTAAAAATACTGAAAATCCACCAAAAGCCGAAGTAAAGACATTCCATAACATATCTCTAGTCTCAGGAGAATCAAACATGATAATTGAAGCAAAAAGAAGAAAACTCATAGGTTCATTTAATATAACTTTTAATCAAAAATATTAAAATACGTCAAAGTAATAAATTTTATAAAATACCGCGTTTTTTCATTTCCCAAAAACATTTTGCCGTTGCATTTACGTCAGCAAGCGCATTATGAAAATCTTCAAATTTTGTACCAAATAGTTTTTCACAGAGCTCTGAGAGTTTAGGCCATTTATAGTCATTAAGTCCATTAGCTCTTGGAATTGCACAAAAAGTCGTAGATCTCTCCTTGGTACAAATTTTTTGTTTCGTCGCAATGCTGTTTGGCATGTTATTCCGTAAAAATTCAGCACCCACGATCATTTCATCAAAACTTATATTATGAGCAACGATATAGGCCGACTGATCAATTGCTTGTTGAAACAATGAAAGAACAACAGCCAAAGGAGATCCCTCTCTTAAAGCTATATCTGTCGTAATTCCGTGTATTAAAGAAACTTCCTGTGGAATTGAAAATCCTTCAGGGCTAATAATAGAATCATATTGCGAAATTACGGTACCGTCAGAATCACAAAGTATCCATGCAATTTGAACAAGTCTGGGCCAATTATTGAGATCATCTACCGGAGCATACCAATTTTGCGGAAGTCCCGTAGTCTCAGTATCAAAAAACAAAATTCCGTTTTTTTTCTTCTCATACATTGGCTTCATATTATTTTTAATCGGTGATAATGACACTTAATTTTAAATCTTTATTTGATTATTAATAAATCATATCAAAAAATCGCCTTTTAGGCGATTTGTTGAAGTCGATCCTCGACAATTTCTCAATAAACCAAATAAAATAAAAAAATTACGTCTTTTGCGTAATAAGATAAACCATTCCAAAAAGAAATATTTAAAAAGATATCTACTGACGGAACTTACTATGCCGTTTTAAAGGAACACTTACGGACTTATATTGATGAGTTTGTTTATCGCTATAATTCAATATCTCTTAGGGCTTCGGTTTTTCAGAGCCTACTTTCTCGCCCTTACAGACAGAAAGGTTTAAGAGATCAAAAAACCTTTCTTTGTCAGATTCCTATTTCTTCATAAGAATTATTCCTGAATTTTGGAACAAAACACCTATCTGTTCTAGGAACTTTTGCTGTCTCCCCGAGAACTTCCCTTGCCATCGTTTTGATGGGGTCCAATACTTGTTCCTCCACCGTTAGCAATTTGCCCGATTCCTCCCGGGGCTTTATTTGATTGAAGTTGTTCATTTTCTTTTTTTATTATACCAGGTTTATCTTTTAATGTTAAATCTTGAAGAAATCCAATTACATCACCACTACCATCATCCGCCATCATTAAACGAATAGAAAGTTCGTTAAGCTTCTTGTCATATTCTTCACTAAACGGACTTTCGTTAGTTCTTATAACATAATCTAAATAGAGTTTTAATACGAAGTAATCTACAACATATCCATGATTGGGACAATCATATGTAAGAAAATTAACAAGACTATCTACTTTCTCTTTACCTGTATTTGTATACTGTCTAAGTATACGATTTGCATACATTTTCCCTTCGTTTAGGCGACGCGCCATAGTTCCAAGTTCGAGTGTATCTACTTTTTGCAAAAGTGGTTCATAAAACTTTGCCGAATAATTCAGAAGCATTTCCGCTAATTGTTTACGTCCAATTTTTACTATTTCTTCATTATCATCTGAACGTAATTTCGTAAACATTTCCAACATTCCCTCTCTTGACCTTGCCTCAATTTGAAGTAAACTAGCTTGAACATTTAAGGCAGACGACCACTCGCCCTCAGTATCAGTTTCAACATCTTTTTTGATCTGGACATCTATTGGTCCTAATTCTCCAAACTCGTGAAGAACTAACCTATTTGCTCCAAAAGCAAAGAGAGTTGCTGCGCTTTTCGCCCAAAACGGGATAATTATATTTACAGTTTTATACTTATTTCTAAATGTTCTGATTAACCTATAAGCATCAGAGGCAGAGCCACCACTAGAATTCAAGACAATATCAATTTCTGGCTTCTCGGAAGCTTGCATCAAATACTTTCTTGTCTTTACTAGATTTACCCCTCCTATTGCGCCAAAATAAACATAAGTAGGAATATTTCCTCTTAGTTTTTCCAATTCGGTTAATTCTTTCAATATCTCTGGAACATCTTTCATACGCGTTATACTACATTAAAGATAAACCTTTAGCAAATTATTTGCCCTTAAGCCAACCTAATCATATACCTTCTATTAAGGTCGATCTTCAACAGACTAGTTTTGGTCCGTTATAACGACGCTTAGTTTGGGATATTTATCGGAAAAACGTGGATTAACTACAAGAATATTGTCAGCCATTATAACCTCAATATCTTCTCCCCTTTTATTCGCAATATCTTTTAATTTTTTAATAAATTCTTTTAATTTCATAGTATTTAATTAATTTTTTTTCATAGATTATAAATACTTAAAACTACTCTGATAAAAGAATCCTTTAAGCTGGAATAAATTATTAGATTTATCTGCTATTTCTTTAATTTTATCTTCTGGAACAGCAAGTTTTTCTTTATCCATCCATTCTTCCACTAATTTTATCTTAAAATCAATTGAAGGGACTTTCAATCGGACATATTCGCAACAATTGCTATCAAACTTTAATTTTCTTATCTTCCTCGCTCTTTTTTGGCTGACTAAAATTACTTTAGTTTTATTATTGCTGACTATCATTTTTACTACCTCCTTTATCTCTCTTTGAGTACGTGGTTTTCCCGATAACACGTAATCTATATCGTCTAAAACCAGTAAGTCATAATTCTGGAAATGATATACCATTTCTTCAATAGGCGTTCGGGACTTTATCTTTTCAACCAAAAAATCTACGAAATCCTTTCCGCTTAATTTAATGGTTTTTTTATTTGTTCTATCAAAAGCTCCAATCACAGAATTAGCGAATTCTGTCTTTCCATAACCACATCTTCCAGAAATCCATATAATTTTCTTATTTTTTGCTTCCATAAAAGCTAAATTTTAATTATTCTATATTTTGACCTCGTTCAGTAAGATAAATAATTCCTGACAATCTCTACATTTATAAATCGGGCGATTAGGTTCTGTTATCTTTCTGCCAGATGACATGGAATCCACGTCTCCCCCTTTATTATTGGTATCAAAAACATTAAGACTTTTACATTTCGGACACTCTTTTTTATTTGTTCTTTCCATGGTTTTATTTATTCAATTTCAAACTAAATTTTGACGTCTTTTATTTCAAGCTTGGTTTTGCCTTCTTTCTTTCCCGGTTGCTGAAAGTTTATTAAAATACCGTTTTTAATCTTCAGAATTTTAAGATAATTCTTCAATTGTTGTTCTTCAGCTGCGCCAAGTTCACTACCAACAGCTTTTAATTCAACAACCACCTTGTCTCCGCCTAAATTTACAACTAAATCGGGATATCCCTCTCCGACGCAATGATCTTTATATTTTAACTCAATCACCTTTTGGTTTTCGTATTTAACTTTTGTTAAACGTAACCCCACCTGCATTGCCCTATCATAAACTTCTTCTGAAAAACCAGAACCGAGACTTTTATAAACATCCTTCGCTATTTTTTTAATTATTTCTGCTCTGTTTGTCATATGACTATTTAGTTATATTAATTATTCTCTGATTTTTTTCTAAATTTGTCTAAAATTTCTAAATAATTATTAACTTCTTTGATAACATACGCATCATGTTCCTGATATTCTATACCCTTTAAATGAATAAGATTTCTGACCTTTCTCAAATTATGAAAACTGTCTTTCATCTCTTTGTCGATAATACCAAGATCAAAAGCTTCCTGAATAAGTTTTATCGGATCTGTTCTTATATTAAACTCCAAATTAGCTTTTTCGCACGATTGATTAACAAGACTATATAAAGCGCTCTCAACCACGCCGGCAATAATAACCATTATATTTTTACACAATAAAGACTCTATTGTCAGATAAATCTGATAATCATTATAGAGATAAACCAAGAACTCCAAGTATTGCATCTGATAGGCTATATTCTCTCTTGCACGAGTATCTTTTATAAAAGACCAATCATCTTTATGAGAATTAGCCGGCCTCGGATGCCGGTCTTTTTCAAACAGCGACTTCTTATCCGCATTATCCTCGTGCTTATTATCGTCTACGATTGTCTTTTTCAACAATTCCATCTTTTATTTTTTATGTATTAAATTTATTTATAATCTATCATTCTTTTAACTGCACTTATTACTCCTTCATAATTATCTAAAAAATCTTTTTGTGATATTTTAAACTTTCTTGGACTTTCTTCCGGAATTTTTATTGTGGTTTTATCTATCAATTCTTTAACAAAAATATTGTAAAATTTGTCTACTAAATCTTTATTCCCATAATGATCAAGCCAACTAAATTTTATCATAATGGTTCCATCTGAATAAAATGAAAATGGGGATGTTGTTTCACTTAGTTTATTAATCATTGGTGCAAAAGATCCATTAGAAACACCTGTACCCCATTGAATTTTATCGGTTTTTAATTTAAAAAAATCATATAAACTAATCAACTTTTCGGCATTATTATTTAATTTTTCTTTTACTTGAATAATAAAACTTTGCTCGTCCCAATTTTTTCTCTGACCAGTATTGGTTGTAGACATACTCTTCTTAACTTCAACTCCAAATAATTTAGGAATTATAATCTCATAACTTTCAAACTCATAATACTCCATCTGAACTGCATAAATATCAAATTGACTATTTTGATTAATATAAACAATTAAGTCTTTTAACTGATCATCTATGGTATCCATTAATATTACAAATTTAATATTTCCTTGCTGAAGATTTATTCTTATTGCTTCAAATATCACTCCTACTTGTTCTTCGCTAATATTAAAAAATTCTTTTATTTTTTCTTCAAAACTAAGTTTAAATTTTTTATTAATCTCGCTATTTATTTTATTTATAAATTCAATGTAGTCGCTATGTCGCCAAAGAGAAGCACCATAATCAAGAGCTTGAGCAACTACTGTTCTTTTATCAGGATTTTTATATAGTTTAGTTTCAACAACATAAATATCACCATCTTTATCAATAGCTAATGCATCGATTGGCCCAGATTCGGTTGAAAATTCTCTTGCCACTACAAAAAGTTTTTTATCTTCTTCTATTTCATACACAGGAATTGAGTCTGGGTTTTCGTGAATATAGTTTTGCAGATATCCTTCTTTACCAAATTCTGATTTATCTATTTTTTGAGCGTTTTTACCATTTTTTGAAATAATAATCGCCATATTTTTATTTTATTTTTTTAATTAAATAAAGATGTTTAATTCCTTTTCCAACAGATGTTCCTTTTCGTGCCTCACGAAGTGCTATAGTTCCGTATTGAAAAACTTTTTGAATTTTTCTTCCAGTCCAATCCCACCTTAATCGATTGCATATTTTACAAACAGGTAGATAGTTTTCTATAGAGTTAATGCCACCTTTTGCTTTAGGAAAAATATGTTCAACTTGCCATTTCCCTCTTTTTTTACTTCCTGGACCATATGATCTAAAAATAAGCTTTTTACCACAAAAATGACAATGTCCAGCTGTTTTATCCCAAATTATTTTGAGTTCTAATTTATTCATAATTTTTCCTCAATTATTCCAAGCTAATTTTTAGTTATTTTTTATAATCCCATTCTATTATCAAAAAGCCTTGATAACTAAACCCTTTCTTTAATAAATTATCCTTAAATTTTATTTGGTTTTCCCTTATTTTATCTTTTGAAGGAATACCTTTAAGTTCAATAAATTTGATATTTCTCCCTCTCCATAAAATTAAATCCCAACAACCTTTAACTCCCTCATCTAAAATTTTTCTAATTTTATCTGGTAATTCATTTATTTTTATTTTTGTATTTTGATTTATCCAAAATTTTCTATGAAAAGCATCAACCCAAACTCCCTTATATCCTTTATTTTTAAATTTTAATAAAATCGCTATTTCTGGCCAAACACTATTTTTTTTAAAAACAACTGTTGGTTTTATGAGATAAGTTATTGGTAAATCACAGCTTATCCTACTCCCCTTTCTAAAAAAATATTGATCAGTTTTTATTAAATCCATAGATTAATAAAACAATTTTTAAGAGCATATTTTTAGTATTTTATTTTGAAATAAATTTCAGTTATTTACTATTTATTGCCTGAATATAATTACAATAATCGCAATCTTTATCAGCTTCAGGAATTTTATTTCCATTCAAGCATTTATGAGCTTTAATAATGGTTTTTTCTACCCACGAATCATCTCCTTTATATGCAATTAAAGTAATATCAAATTCTAATTTACCATCAAAAGCTTTTCTGTCCTTTTTACCATTACAATAAACAAAATAGCCAGTGTCAGAGACTTTATAACCATTCTGACGAAACAACCATTGGTAAATCTCCATTTGTCTTTTATACCCATCCTGCCACCCTTTATTAAGCTCATTAATCTCCTCGCTCTTTGAAGTAGCCTTATAATCTACAATAATATATTCCCCTTTAGAATTTTGCCAAAGGTCATCGATTGCACCCGTAATCAACAAATTAGTCGGTTTGTGTAAATATTGAATACCCGTAAAATTTGTTCTCCATTTATCTAAATCTTTATGTGGAACTGGCACTGCATCAACAACATATTTCTCAATTAAAGGATGCTTTGTGCCTTTAGCTCGATGAATATCAAACTCAAGCTTCAAAAGATGATCAACGGCCGAGTTAAGCGAAAAAGGAAACCCTGGTGGACGCCCAACACCAAGCTTACGATCATAATAAAAACATCTTTGACATTGAATAAACAAATCTATTTTTGATCGGGACAATTTAAACGATTCCAATAACTTTGAATCATATAGTCCCCTAACCTTTTGTGAATTATAATACTCTGACATTTTTTATTATTTGTTTTTAATTAACGACTTTTTATGTATTTCATATAAAATCAAAAACAACGTATCTCTTAGCTTTGTTTTGCTATATTTTTTCTTATTTTTCTAATTCCATCAGCTTTTACATAGTTATATTCATCAATCGCCTTGGCTAATGGTTTTACCTTGCTGTCCCACTTTATACTTTTAAAATAATCATGCATTTTTATTAAAAATTGAATATAATCATCAGCTTCACCCTTATTATTAATTTTATACATTCTCCTTATTTCTGTATCCCACATTACAAATAGATTTGGATTCTTCAGTGCCATTATTTTTGATGCTCCAGTTTGTTCTGCAATTTTTTTCAACTGAGTATAAATAAATTTAATATTAGATATCAATAAATTATCTGCAAAATCTATACTTTTAAACTTTTTATTCTCAAATTTTTTAAAAATTGGATTAATTTTTTTAATAACATTATGAAATTCCCTCAAGTCAAAATTTTTCATAAAATATCTAAAACGAGCGAAATTCCAAGTTGCTAAGATTAAAATATACGCCTCAATTTCAAATCCATTTTTTATTAGGATTTTAGCTCTATCCCATAACTGATCTCTTGCATCTTCTATCTTCTGAAATTTTTTAATTGTTTTTTCAAATTCTATTTGTTTCACAATTAAATTAATTTTTTATTATTTTAATAAATTTTCTAAATCTTTATTAATTTTTGTTTCTGACTTACTTCTTTTAAGCCTTGCCTTTATTCTTTTTTTGCATCTATATTTTCATCATCCCCTTTATTCGCTGTGGATTATAATATTGAGGCATAAATTTATTTTTTATTTTCCAAAGATTCTAATAACCTCATCAAAATTTTTAAGTCTATCCTTTTCCCAATTTTCCTGCCTTATATACAATGCTTTGTACGCCACCCTGCTTTGTCTATCGTTCACATCTTCGCACCACTTCTGCAAACGTTCAAATTTTAATTTGTCATCATCTTCTTCTTGCCCTTTTGTTTCAATAATATAAACTATTTTGTCATTTTTCTTAACAAAAAAATCTGGGTAGTAAGTAGCAATAAACCCTTCTGAATTTTTATATTCAATTCTTAATGCACTTGCTTCTTTATTTTGAAAATTCTTTGAAAAAGAAATTATGTCATCACAATTTTCAATAAAATGCGCAAATTCTAGTTCAAAATTGCTATCTCCGACAATCTTATTAAATACTGATTTTTTAGGTATTAAATAAGATTTATCATTTACCACAAAGGGTCTCGCTTCGCTAATTTTAATATAATTTTTAATTTCGGTATCTCCCCTATCTTGAACAATTAACTCATTGATAGCTTTTTTAAAAGAATCTTTAATAAATCTTATGTATTCTATCTCTGATAAATTTCTTAATACGTTCAGGTCTGACAAATCTACTTGTTTATCAAACATATAGCTTTGCACAAATTCTTTTACCTTACCAAATAAAATATCATAACAACCAAAAAGTCTTAATTCTCTCATTATCGCCTGAGCAAAAAAACCTATAACACTTTGGTAATCAGGCTCGATGCTTTCACTCAATATAGTCGTATGGTGTGTTGTTTCTTCAACAACGTCTTTAAACACAATCTCTCTTTTTTCTTCGTCAGAAAAAACTTTTATTCCAACCCTTTTATTCCCAAAAACAGAAACATCTAACTCGGCAAGATTTTTATACTCTCTTTGTATTCTCGGAGACATTACAGGAATTTCAATGTCTAACTTTTTAATATCCTTTTTTGGATTATCTTTATCGACTTCAATAACCATTGGCGAAATTGGTTTTTCGCCAACTCCCATGGCTTTCTTTTCAATAATCACTCCTTCTCCGTTGATGGACTCAACGAAATCTAAAAACGCAGGAGTTCCTACCACGCTCACATATTCCTCAACATCGTCTCTACCAAAAAACATTCTTCTCAATCCCCTTCCTAATGTTTGTTCTGGTAAAATCTTCGAATCTGCGGCATAGGGCCTTAATCCAATAATAGTAGTTACATTTTTAACGTCCCATCCTTCTTTAAGCATCATTACCGAAACAATAACCTTAAATGGACTCTCCCAGCTATCTATATCATTTGCTTGCTTTCTAAGTAAATCTAATTCCTCTTTATTCCTCCCAGAAACGTTTTCAGAAATTTCTCCACTTTTATTTGTGTGAATAGTTAAAACGGCATCTTTTAAATCTTTAAAGCTTGTTTTAATATATTCAGCAACTTCGTCACAATTCTTAGTATCGTCGGTCATAACAAAAAGAATAGATTTTTTACCCATCGGCTTTAATGTTTCATAAATTTTCTTCCACTCTTCGATACCAAGATTTATATAATCTCTGTATTTCTCGCTGAATAAAGAGCTTTGGTTCTCTTTCAATTTTCCCCTACTTGCCCCATCTGGCACTACGGGATTTTTTACAATTCTTTGGTGTATGGCTTCAACGAGTGGATAATCAGAAATCACCTGTACAAAAATAGAACCATCTGTTTTCTTCGGTGTAGCTGTCACATCTAATTGCAAAGCTAACCCCGAACCCTTCTGCTTTAATCTATTATCAATATCTAAAATGGATTTAGACCACGCCATATTTTCGTCATGTATATGGTGTGCCTCATCATTAATAATAATCAACTCATTAATATCTCTAACGACCATTCCTAAATCAATAGTTGTGTCATTTGTTTTCGCAACTGGCTTGTGCCCTAAAAAATATGCAGAAGTATCTTCGTCGTCTAAACTCGGCTCTTTAATATTTCCTTCAAATACCCTATGTATATTAGTTAAAAATATATTTCCTGTATCAGAAATGCTTTTTAAATCATCTTGTAAATGTAGCGTAACCTGAAAATCATCTTGCCAATTTTGACCTTGGTATCCATTATCCGGTAATACTGGATCACTAAAGAATATTTTTAAACCTTCGAAATCATTTTTTATCCTTTCAAAAACAATGACATTTGGAGTTATCAAAAGAAAATTCTTTGCTAGTTTAGAGTCTTGTTCATATTTTTTATGAAAATATGCCCACGCCACAACCAAACTCATTACTTTAGTCTTGCCCGCTCCGGTCGCCATTTTAATCACAAAACGTAACCAATCTTCAGTAAACATCCCCGCACTCAACACGCCCGTTGAATTATATCTTATAAGGTCATATTTATCTTTTACTTTTGCAACTTCATATAACCAAATAACTGTTTCTATTGCTTCTCTTTGAGCAAAATAATAACGGAAATTAGAAGATATGCCTTGCTGGTCATAGATAATATGTTCTTCTTTAAACCACCAATTCAAAAGTGCTCTTGAGGTGTCACTTGCGCCTTCATAGTTTTTATCACGCCATACTTTTACCTGTTTGCGTAATTCAGCAACAAGAGGGGGTAAAAGTTTGTCATACCCCTTTTCTCGTAAATCTTCATCGGCAGGAAACCACCGAATGCTCGGGTCTAAGATTACGTATGGATTTTTAGGAAAATCTTTATGAAGAGCCATTTTTATTTATAAATATTTACTTTTAAATTCCGACCATAATCTTTCAAAACACTTTTTATTTATATATTTAATAGTTTCATCGGCTTCTTTAATCAATCTACTAAAATGTGGATTCTCTTTCAATTGCGGTTTCCACCAATCCTTTAAATCAGTTAATATTCTTTTTGAAACTGGGTAATATTCTGGAAATCTTTTTAAATCAAAGATTACTGCGATTTGCTCATCAAGCCCCGTTTTTGCGTCTCGATTAGCAATTTTTCTTATTATTTTTTCGTGAAATCTTTCAAAATTTATTTGATCTTGTTCTCTTTTCTTTGTATACAAGTACTGAAATAACGGGACGATTATCCCGAAAAATGAAATCCCAATAGCTAATATTTCTTTATATTCTTCTATTGTCGAAAATAATCCCTTGATCATATTTCTATTTCAATTACTTTAGTTGTATCGTTACCAAAAATATCTACAACCTTTACCGCAATTTTATATTTTCCCTTTGAAACTACTCTTGGGGCAGAGATTAAATCAAGATTTCTATTTTTCTTTGTTCTAAAGCTTTGCCATTCGTTATCAAAAATATAATCCCCTGTCCAAACTTCTTTTTCTTTGCCATCTTCTATAACTTTAATAATTTCTTTTCTACTGGCAAAATCAAAGTCTACAGCCCAGTAATCTATCCAGTCGCTCCATTTTTTAGTTAAAATTTCTTTCTCAACAATCTCCGTTAATTTATCTTTTGATATTTTTACCACTTGTCCATTTTCTACAACAATTTTAACTCCACCGGGTCTTAGCGCTTCAACTATCTCGCCCGAGTCATCTTGGTTGTAAAAAACAGAAAAATCTTTAAGCTCGATTTGAACTTCCTTGTTATTAATCTTACCTTTGACTATTGGCTTTACTTCTATAAAAGCTACATCATAGAATTTCACTTGTCCTTTTTCTATTGCCTTTTTATCAAAAACTTCTCGTGGAATTATTTTAAACGCAATATCAATTCCTTGATTTTTATATTCTTGAAAATCTAACCCCATCTCATAATCAAACCCAAGCACATCTATTTTACTGATACTCTTATCTTTGCATTCAGAAACAATATCTTGTATTAATTTTGAAGAGACTGGCATATTAATTGGCCCGATAGCCACCAACCTGTCTCTTTTTTTACCAGTAATATTTATGAATGAGTCAATTTCTTCGGCTTTGTATGCAGATATAATAAGTTTTACAAATTCTTTTTCTTTTCTTTTTACCTGCTTTTCTTTTTCTTCTACTCGCAAGTCATTATTCGTTTTGAGGAAATTTTCTCTTTCGTATCTGCCTAAATTTAAAATTTCGAAAGCACGAAAATTTTTACCATCTTTTTTAAGCTCTCTTTGTACGCCAATCATTCTTTTGCGAGATGTATGAATACCGAACTTACCAAGATCAGCACCAATCCATTTGCGATTAAATTTTTCTGCAACTGATAGGGTAGTCCCAGAACCACAGAAAAAATCTGCAATTAAGTCGCCTTCATTTGAAGAACTTTTAATTATTTTTTCCAAAAGTGCTTCTGGTTTTTGTGTTGGATAACCCGTTTGATCAGAAGACATGACATTTTCTATTGAAATGTTCCAAACATCGGGCAGAGAAATACCTTTTGACTCTGATAGATACTGCTTTTGATTTTTACCTTGAAGCCTATATAAACCTCTGCCATCACCGTCATCTTCTGTAAATCTTTTTTTTATGTATTCTTCTGAATAGGGTTCGTATTGTTTATTAAAAATTGGCTTTTCTATTTTTGAATAAAAAAGAATCGTATCGTGTGAATGTATATAGTTTTGCTCTACGGCAACTGCAAATCCAAACAAGTTACCTTTTGCCCATATAATTTCTCTTTTTTGTTTATCCTTTCCAAAAATTTCATCCAAGATAAACTTTATTGCTCCATTGACTCTCCAATCACAATGAACATAGATACTGCCATCCTCAGCAAGCAAATCATGCATTAGTTTTATTCTCTCGTAAAGCATTGCTATAAAACTATCCGCACCCTTACCCCAAGTATCACGATAAGCAATTTCTTCAATTACGGATGGTTTTTTAGTAAAGCTCTCTTCTCTTTCTCCATCTCCAATTTTTATATCCATAGAAAAATCTGCGCCAACGTCGAACGGCGGGTCTATATAAATCAATTTTAGGCCGCCCTGTGCCTCTATATCTTTTCGCAAAGGACCGTTTTTAAGAGACGAGAGAATAAGTTTGTTGTCTCCCCAAATTAGTTTATTAGTCCAACCCGTTATTTGTCTACCAGTAGTATCGAAAAGTGTATTTTGTAAACCAATTTTATCTTCACCTCTTGGTTCATCTATTTGTTCTATAACTTGAAATGGCAAAACCACATTGGTTACTTCATTTGTTTTTCCATTCCAAAGAAGCTCAATCTCGCGGTCATCATCAAATAATAAAAAACGATACTTGTCTGGTAATGGTTTACCTAATTCCAAATACTTTATAATGTCACGTTTTTCGTTGTCGGTCAGAGTAAGCTTATTACTCATATTTTTTTATTTGATTAAATAATCAAAATTATTTTTTATATATATTAAAATAACTTTTTTTGGCTTTAACCATGATTTTATATCTATAAATAATTTTTAAATTAACTCGCTATTTCAAAAATTTTTTTAACTAACTCTTTACGTGCATAAAAAGCACGACTTACTGAACCATGGCCAGACCCTTTAGTCCTCGCTTGTATCCACTTACCATCTTTACCCGTTAAACTTTTAAAACCCTGAATTATTAACTTATTCCTTATAAAATCATAATCTGCTTTTATTTCTTTTATTAGTTCGTCGTCTTCTGTAAAATCTAAACTAGCAACTTTTAACAATTCTCCGCTTTCAGAATTTTTGCCATGCCACATAACAGAGCAAAAAACAATTGATTTTAATTTTTCCCAGCAGTGACTTTTAAAAAATAATTGCTCCTTTAGCTCTTTAGGATTAATCATGGTTATCGCCATTGTTTCTTTTGGCACAGATTTACCTTTTACGCTATGAAAACTAACGGACTTTAATTCATATGTTAAGCCATTTGGTGCCTTAGAAACATTTGTTTTCAATCCCGCTAATCTTTCTAAAACTAAACCCTTCCAGCCTTTATTTTGTTTTCCTTTCTCGTAAGTAGTAATTCCATATTTCAAAGCTAATTTCCGTAAATCCTTACCAATATACTTTTTTAAATTTTTTATCGCCGTTGCACGAGTAACAATTTTCATATTTCTTAAATCAACTTGTTACCCATATTATACTCTAAATCTTCAAATCTTTTAATCGATAAGTTCAAGTATTCTTTATCCGTATCAACACCGATAAAGTTCCGACCCAAGAGACAAGCAGCAATGCCAGTTGTTGAACTTCCGGTAAAAGGATCTACTACTAAGTCCCCTTTATTAGTGCTGGCAAGCACAATTCTTCTTAATAAGTCCTCTGGCTTCTGAGTCGGATGTTTTCCAAATTTCTTTTCAACAGGCTTTGGCGTTCCCATAGACCAAACCGATCTCATTTGCATATTAGGCTTTTTAATAGAGTCTCCCGGCCAATCACCATTCTTCATTAAATCATAATTGAAAGTATGTTTTGCTTCCTTATCTTTTCTTGCCCAAAGCAAAGTTTCATGACTTGCAGTAAAATAGCGACAACTCAAATTCGGTGACGCATTAGGCTTGAACCAAGAAATATCATTTAGAATATGAAACTTAGCAACCTGCATAGCAAAACCGCATTGGTAAATAGAGTGATAAGTTCCGCTTACCCAAATAGTTCCGTTAGGTTTCAAAACACGTCTTGCAGCTTTTATCCATTCAAGCTGAAATTCAAAATCTTTTTTAAGTCCATTACTCTTGTCCCACCCTCCCTTATTCACACTTACTCTTTTTCCGGCATGTAAAGAAAAACCACCATTAGAAAGTAAATATGGCGGATCAGCAAAAATCATATCAACCGAATTTTCCGGAAGTTCGGAAAAAACATCTAAACAATTAGCGTTATACAATTTAAACTTAGATTTATCATAATATGGCTTCCCTACCACCACAGTCTCTTTCTTTCGCTCCAAAACTTGATTTTCCTTTCTAATCATTTTCCCGACTAAACGCATTTCGGAAGTAAAAGGAATATTTTCATATTTAGAATTTTCAGGTTTTAAAAATTTATAAGGCGGTTTAGCCTGGGAAATAAAACGTTTTACAGTAGTCCCCTCCTGAGTCTGAGCTAAAACAATATCACCCGAAACAAACTCATTAGTTTTTTTAAATAAAATTAAATCTCCATCGTTAATATTAGCGTTAACCATTGAGTCTCCCATAACTCTAACCACTATCACATTATCAGAAATTGTTTCTACGTCTTTTGATAACGGCTGCCAAGCGCCAATTTCTTCTATCGCTTCAGTAAAACCTCCGGCTGAAGTATAACCAACTATTGGAGCTAAAGGAGAAACATCTATTGCTCTATACCCTTTTTTAAGAATTTTAATCCCCCGAGCTGATCCCACCTCGCGAGTAATAAGATTTTTTCTTTCCAAAATGGAAAAAATATCCAAAAGAGTTTGGTTTGAAGAAATGTTGAGTTTTTCTTTAAGCTCACTAAAAGAGGGCGGAAAGCCGGCAGAAATTAAACTGTTATAAATATTTTTTAAAACTTCCTTCTGCCTTTTTGTTATAACCTCTTTTTTCATATTATATTATAATACCCGACCAAGTGGTCGGGTGTCAATAATACTTTATCCACAGTCCTTATTAGTTTTAAACTTAATTAGCCTAATGCTTCAAACCATAGATTATGCGACACAAAAAAGAGTTTTAAGTTAAATATTAAATAATATCCCCTTCCTTTTTGATGTAATTGTTTACTAAGACCATCTCAATGTGAATTCATGACAATCGTCTCCTTGGAGAGGGCATTTTGTCTCTTCGCAAATAGGATTTTCTTTACTTGCCATTTTTATTATAGCGTTAGCAAATCCTATAAAATATTGGCAATGATATTTACTAATGTCAAAATTTTTAATCCTCAAAATAGCATATTTTTCTTTTTCATTAAATTCCTTCGATTCAACCTCAACCTGAGGAGCAAAATGCTTAATTATTTTTGAGGATGCCTCTGTTAAAGTCTTTAAAGAAATAAAATAATTTATAAAAACTTTTATAAATAAATTAAATTTAGCGTCCATCTCTCCCATTTCTTGAAAATTTTTGTTTGTAAAATTAAACAATTTTTCTGTCGCTAAAAAACTAACAGTAGAAACCCAAATTGGATAAAAATCCATTTTATCTATTTTTTTATATTCTATCGGGTAACCTAGAGATTTAATTAAATCTTCAAGTTTTTTTAATCCACCCTCTCCCTCCTTCATTAAAACGTATTCTCCAATATTTCTTAAATTCATTCCCCTACCTTCTCCTTTTTTTGTTTTTGCTTTAATTAATTCTTCTTTTGAAATTATTTCTTCCATAAATTTTAATAATAACAATCTTTCTTTATTATATAACACTTAATTCTTGCAACATAGATTTTAGCGACGTTAACTACATTATTATCAAAAAACTACCCTAATAAAAAGATAGTTTTTAACTAATTCTCCTGAATAATTTTTTAATTTAATACCCATAGACCATGAATATTACAATACGCTCTTACAGAAATTATAGTTTCTTCTTTCCTAACCTTAAATTCTACTTCAGGGCTATCCCCTGGTTTTAAAAAATTAATGTAAGAATTATTTTTAGAAACTATTTCTATCCACTCTATGTAATGAGTTTCTTCCATCGGATGAGGAACTAAACCAATTTTTACTATTACCTCTTCCCCGTTTTTTTCAATTACAGGAACATGTTTTTCTTTTCCCTCGTCCTCTGTTTTCTCGATTAAAAGATCCATTGGCTGACCACAACAAACAAGTTGACCTTTCCCCGCATGTAAAAACTCGACTATATTACCGCAGATATTACATTTATAAATTTGTTTTTGTTCTGTCATATTAGTCTTTTATTTATTCAAAAATGTAACAGTAATCTGTAAAACAGTCGCAAATAAAACCCAAAGAAGATATGGAATTTGAATATAGGCAACCCAACGTACATGCGGATAAATCGCTATTATAGCCCAAATTAAAGTGCAAAGAATAAATATAATATCAATGGTCGCTAAAATATTGTTTTTCAATCCAAACTGAATAGGAGAAAAAATAAAATTAAAAACAAGGTTAAGAATAAATGGCAATGCAACCAAAAAAGCAATTTTTCTTTGCCATGCCATAAAAAACACCTTACCAAAAGAAATTATAATTAAAACATAAAGAAATGTCCAAGCCGGACCAAAAAGCCAAGCTGGCGGAGCCCAAGACGGTTTAATCAGTTGTGAATACCAATTTTGTGCATCCATATTTTTTAATAATATTATTTATATTTTTACTTTATATGATTTTTTTTATTACCACAACATAAATTACCACACTCAAAAAATATCAATAAGAAACCTGGTTAAATTTCAAAATCCTGGCCCATTGCCGGAATATTAACCGTCATAAACGGATATAACTGTTTTACTAAACTTTGAAAAACTTGAGCTTGAGGCATCTCATTATGTACTAAAAATAAATTTTTAAGTTCTTTTGTATTACTAATATATGATAAAAGGTCTTTCTGATCTGCGTGAGCACTAAGCTCGTCTAACGTAATTACTTTTGCTTTTACGGAATAATTTTCACCAAAAATTTTAACAGGAGTTATCCCCTCTTGAATTCTCCTGCCCAAAGTATTTTCCGCCTGATATCCTGTTATTAAAACAGTATTATTGGGATTACTTATATTATTTTTTAAATGATGTAAAACTCTTCCGCCCTCTACCATACCGGAACCGGCAATAATTATAAAAGGACCCAACGTACCATTTAATGCTCTTGATTCTTTTGTAGAACGGGTATAAATTATGTTTTTCGCAGAAAATGGCGATTCATTACGACTGCCAAAATCCTTCCAAAATTGTTCATCAAAATACCTCGTATATCGGAAAAAAACCTGAGTAATGTTCTTCGCTAAGGGACTGTCTATATAAATAGGGATAGAAGGAATAATTTTTTGATTAATAAGATTATGCAGGATATATACAATCTCTTGAGTGCGCTCTAAAGAAAAAGCAGGAACAATTATTTTACCCTTTTTATTAATTGCTTCACTAATAATTTTTTTAAATTGCTCGGTTAAATCCGTCACGGGTTTGTGAAATCTGTTTCCATAAGTACATTCCAATATCAAAGACTGAACATTTTCTTTAATATATTCCGGAGAACGTAATATTGGTAAATATGCCCTACCCAAATCTCCTGAAAACGCTAAAGTTTTCACAACATCAGTTTCTTTAATTTCCAACAAAGTTATTACGGAACCCAAAACATGCCCTGCATCGTAAAATTTAAAACGTATGTCTTTATTCAATTGTGTCCATTGTTTGCTGGAACTAAAATATGGAATTCTCTGAAAATGACTTAAGGTTTTTTCTACTTCTTTTTTTGTATAAATCGGAAAAATAGGACTTTCATTGTTTTTCAAATGATTATTAAAATACTTCGCATCCTGTTCTTGTAAAGATGCAGAGTCTTCCAGAATATATCTTGCTATATCTGCTGTAGCATCAGTACAATAAATTTTCCCCCGAAAACCGTTCTTTACCAGAACAGGTAAAGCCCCGCAATGATCTAAATGTGCGTGAGAAAGTATAACCGCGTCTATTTGATTTCCAGGAAAAGGGAAATTTTTGTTTAATTCGTTAGAAACTTTTCTTTTCCCCTGATACAAACCGCAATCTAAAAGCAGATTATAGCCTTGCGACTGTACTAAATGTTTTGAGCCCGTTACACTTTGAGCGGCACCAAAAAAGGTAATTTTCATATTTCTTCTTTTACTTTACCTCTTTTCCTTTTAAATATCTAATAAATCCCCTGCCGATGACTGACATAAATAATAATAAATAACAGTTTTTTTATAATCACGCAAGAATCGCGCAAGAATCGCGCAGAAATTATACGACACAAAATAAGAACCTGCCTGCGGCAGAACCTTGATCCTCGCTACGCTCAAAATAAAAAGCAGATAACGATTTGTTGTTGTCTGCTTTTTTACCCTTTCCTATTTTTTTTTATTATTTTCTTATTACTTAACGCTTTAAAATTATCTTCTGAAATCACCGACTTACCCGAATGTTTCTCAATATCTTTTCTCGCCCGACCGGCAATTGAACCGCCCTCAATAGCCACCTTTCTGTTCTTTTTAAATGTATTTGGCTTTTTAGTTTCAGATATTTCGGTCGTTGCCGTCTCTGCCAGCATATTCAACACTAATTCCAAATTAGTCATATTGTCCCGCAGATTTTCTTTCTTCAAATCTTTATGCTTTTTATAATCTTTGGTTTTCAAACCAGCCCAAGCAAAAGTAATGTCATCTGTAAGGATTGCGAATTCATCGCTCTTTTTCACTCCGCGTTCATTCCATTCGTTAGTTAAGTCTTTTCTGATTTCAATACTTTTTAATCGCAAATCAACCCACGACGACGAATATCCTTTTTTAAGATAGGTCGCCATCGCCCTTTGAATCGCTTTTTCAGGATCTTCTGTTTCTTCAACCCGCTCATAGCCCACACGCGCCAGCCACAATTTAAATGGCTCAGCGTTCGGCGAAGGAATAGATTGAATTAAACGAAAAATAGTTTCTGTATCCGCCACATCAGTATCACGTTTTTTACCATCTTCAGCAACCATTTTCAACTGTACGATTTTTCCGTACGCTTTACTTCCCTCCTGCTTGAGCTTATTTTTTAAATCAGACCAATACCTTTTAGGAATAGTACTGCCCGTTAAAGCTTCAATAATATTAACCACGGAAAAATACCACTTCTCTTTCCTTTCGTCCCAGTGACGTCTTATTTTTTTACTTTCAAAAATAACTATTTTTTTGCTTTTCATGCTTTTATTTAATTAAATTATCAACACCGATATCAAAAAATTTAATTATTTTTTAAAAACTCTTCTAAATTTTTTACTCTACTTTAAAGATACCTCCTTTTAACTCAAAATTCAATCCATTCGATATATTCAGAATTAACCCAAACATTACACAAACATAAATTATACGACACAAAAAATAGCTTTAAATCCTCACCCATAAACTATACGATATAAAAATAAAAAAGGCTTACCAATTTGCATTTGCATTGGTAAGCCTTTGAGTTACACCTCCTTTAATTTTTTTCCTAGAAATATATCAAATCCAGGAAAATCTTTATAAACCCTATTCGGATCAGCTCTTAACTTAAGATCAGCTTTATATTTTTTACGGTAATCTAGAATACTTTTTATCTTAAGCTCAATCGCTGCTTTACTCGCTTCCTGCCAAGTTAAGTATATGGGCTCTTTTTTATATCTCCCAAAAAATACAGCCCACCCAGGAAAATCTTTATAAAAAAGATTTGGAGCGAAGACTAATCTAGGATCAATTTTGTAATTTTTTTGATACTGTTTAGAATTACTAATCCCAATTTTAACAGCTGCTTTGCTTGCTTCCTGCCAGGTTAGATAAGCCAGCTCCTTATTTTGACGAATAAATGTATTTTTTTTAAGAAATATTCCCCATCCAGGGAAATCTTTGTATATTCTGTTCGGATTGGACGATAATTTAGAATCAATCCTGTATTTATCCATATAATCTTCCTTTGTTTTGGCCAACAAACGAATTGCTGCCTCGCTTGCTTCCTGCCAAGTGGAATAAAAAGATTTCTTTTCCCCTCCAAGAAATACTTTCCATCCAGGGAAATCTTTGTATATTCTGTTCGGATTGGACGATAATTTAGAATCAATCCTGTATTTATCCATATAATCTTCCTTTGTTTTGGCCAACAAACGAATTGCTGCCTCGCTTGCTTCCTGCCAAGTGGAATAAAAAGATTTCTTTTCCCCTCCAAGAAATACTTTCCATCCAGGGAAATCTTTGTATATTCTGTTCGGTTGAGAAGGTAATTTAGGATTAACCTTATATCTTTTATAATAGTCTGTTTGTTTTTTCACCTTCAGCTTAATGGCTGCCTCACTTGCTTCCTGCCAGGTTGGGTAAAAAGGCTCATTAATCCTACGGATCAGGTTGAGTATATCCAGCTGTTCATCCGTAAAAAGAAAATCGAAAGTGTCTCCAAGAACATGGAGAGGATCTTTATAAAGATCACCATTCTCCCCTGTTATCTTTTTGATTTTTTCAACCATCTCTTTAACAGCGACGAGCCGTTCGCAGTTGGCTACAAAATCCAAGACCGTAACCTTTTCTTTCCCCGGAATTTTTCTTAGACCTCTGCCAAGCTGCTGCAGAAAAATTGTCTTTGAATCAGTACACCGCAAAAAGACAACTATCTCCGTATCAGGAATATCAACACCCTCGTTGAGTTTGTTGACCGCCAAAATGTATTGGATTTTTCCTTCACGGAAAGATTGCAAGACTTCCTTGTTTTTCCCGGATTTAGTATGAAAAGCCTTTGAATTCGGAAGAAACCGCTGAAAATTATCTGCGTGAGCAATGCTCTCACAGAAAATAATAGCTTTCTTGCCTTTTGCAAAACCCTGAATAATTTCTGAGACAGCTTCATCTCTCGCCCTGACAAAGATAGTTTCGTTAAGCTGCTTAATGGAGACTCTTCTTTTCTCCCCGACAGTTTCACGAACCAGTCTTTTTAGAGCCGAAGTGTTAAGGTTGTCAGTAATGATGTGGTATTCCACCGGAGTAAGCCATCCTTTGGCAATACCCTCCTCTAAAGGATATTCAATTACCTCGCTGCCAAAAATTTCTCGGATATCCCTTTCATCTCCTCTTTCAGGAGTAGCGGTAATACCAAGCATTTTTTTAGGCCGGAAGTATTTGATCACCTTTTTAAAGGTTACTGCCTGTGAATGATGGCCTTCATCAACAACAACGAAATCAAATTCGTTCTCAAAAAACACTCCTTTGTGAGTTCTGAAGGTTTGGAACGAAGCAAATAAAACATCTGCTTTATCGGCATCCCAATCCTTCTCTTCTCCAAAGAAAGTTCTTAAAGAGGGTTTTGGCCCCAACACCTTTCTGAATTCTCCCAGGTCCTGCCTAAGAATATCATTGTTGTGGCACAAAATTAAAACCCTATGCCTCATTTTGATTTCCTGCTTTTTTATCAGAGTGGCGACCACAATAGTTTTACCTAGCCCGGTAGCCATGACTAATAACGCAAGCGATTTTCCTTCAAGTCGTTCAATTGCCTGTTCCTGATAGTCATACAATACGATCATTTTTTCTCCTTAATATATTCTGTATATTTAATTATTTAAAAGATCAGGAGTTTACAATACCATTTATTTTCCATTTGTCAATCTAAAAATCCGCGCTATTTGATGATTATAAAATTAAAAACAACTTTAATTCCTGCTCATAAATTATATACTTAACAATAAAAAAACCGTATAGCAGATTATACGGTTAACGCTACAACTCTTATTTTTGTTTTACTGTTTTTTCCAATTCCTCTATTTTCTTTTTTAATTCTGTCATCTTTAATTCTCTGTCAACAGTAAGTTTTTTAAATTTTTCGAGTTCTTCAATTTTATTTTTCAAATTCTCCTTTGATTTTTTCTCTTCAGTAGTATCCCTCATAATTGCTATTGTGCCGACAATCTTACCTTTTGATCTCAAAGGAGTACCGGAAACTTCCCCAAACATTTTCTCTCCGTTTCCCCTAATAGCTTCAACTTCATAGGGATCTAAATCATTCCCCGCCATTACTCTGACAAAGTTAATAAGCATTGTGGCCAAACTTTTAGGTGTAAACATAGTTAAAAGCTTTACACGCTTACCCATAAGTTCTTCTCTGGGGTACCCCCCCATTTTAATAAGACTTTTACTCACATCAGTAATTTTTCCGGTTCCATCCAAAATAACCAAACCATCTCTAATACTGTTAAGAATAGATAATAATTTTTCTTCCGCGTTTTCTACTTCTGTAATTTCTTTTTTTACGATTTCCTCTTTCATAACCATTATATGATCATAACTTAATGTATTTTACTAAAAAACTATCTGATTAGCAACTTTCTAAAAATTACCCAAACTATATATTAATTTCACATAAAAAAGCTTGTTTTTTTAATAAAAAATGGTAGTATTAAAAATCGTTTAGGAGGAAAAAATGGAAAGAAATATAGAAGATTTAAAAAAAGAAGGTATAAATATCACCGAAAAACTGGGAAATGGTATAAGGTATATCGGACCACAAATGTATGAAGGCAAGTTTGAATATCATTTATTCAACGACGATCTTGAGACTCGAACCAGTTTTGCCGCTCTTTCTCTAAAAGAAGCTAAAAAAAGACTTATCGAAGTAAGAAAAGCATTTAATGCTCCACTACCTAGTTTTTAGGTATCTACCACATAAAGTCAGCTGAAAAACAACTGACTTTTTATTTTACAGTCACAATAATATCAGAACACAAAAATAAAAGCAGATAACGATATGTGGTTATCTGCCTTTTTATCCTTGATACTAAAAAATTAAAGAACCTTCTTTCGTTTGAATTTTTTCATAATAATCTTAAAACAATCATCCGCTACTTTTTCTTTAGACTGAGCTGCATCTATATGTATCCATCTCTGTTCGTGTGCTATCCGACGATAGTTCTGCTCCAGTTTCCGGGCAAAATCAGCATCTTTCATTGTTTCTGATTTTTTTCTCGAATAAGCCACAGATAAAGGAACATCGAAGAACAGAACAAATTCTATTTTCGTCTCGATAATCTTTTTCCCCCATTCAAAATATTTTGGAGGAATTTGATCACCATTAATATCATAGACGAAGGAAGACCCCATAAATCTGTCCATTACCACAATATCGCAAGATCTGCTTTCTGTTTCTGCTGCGGCAAATTGATCCATGCGCAGAGTAAAAAAGATAAAGGCACGTTCCAGCTGACCAAGACTATATCTCTTGGCTTTAGGTATCATCGCTTTTGCCAAAGGAGCATTTCCTATGCTATTCCTCCTGAATGACATTCCTAACAATCTGAATCGTCGAGATAATAACTTAATAACCGTTGTTTTTCCTGCCCCAGGCAGTCCGTCTATTGCTACTATAAACAAATTATTCCTCCTAATTGATAAATTTCTGCTTGGATAATAAATCTTTTTTAATAAAAAGTCAAGCCTTGTATTTTAACTTCTCGCTCATGATTTATGCAACCTAAAAAGAAAAGCGGGGTGAGAATCATTTAAGATTCTCCCCCGCTGTTTTATATGTCTTTTTTTTATTAAATGAACTTGCTTCTCAATTCTTCCGGAGAATGAGGACTCAATAACCCCAAAGGAATATCCAATAAGGTAAAGGCTCCTTTATCTCCCCTTTCCTTTATGCGAAATGCCGCTCTGGCACAAGCAACAAGAACACTGGCTGTGAACTCAGGATTACTTTCAAGATTGCACCGGTATTCAAGAATATGCTTGTTGTTGCCGGTTGCGCCTGAATTCATTACGAAACCGCCGTGAGGATATGTCGAATGATTTTCCTTCATTTTTTCAGCAGTGATAAAAACAACTTCAGTATCATACTCATCAAAGTATTTGGGCATATGAACAATTGCCCCTCTTATCTTTCCCCTATCTGCTCCTTTTTTAGCTACGACATAAACCAATCGTTTATGCATGTCCCTTTTAGAAAAATTCGGTTTTTCACCGGCTCTTACCTGCTGAATAGCTTCATAAATAGGAATAGTATACTGCCTGGCATCCAGAACTCCTTCAATTCTCCTAACAGCATCAGAATGCCCCTGACTGACTCCTCTTCCCCAAAAGGTATATGATTTACTTCCAGGCAAAAAAGCATCGCCAAGAACTCTTTCTAAAGAAAAGATTCCGGGATCCCAACCGGCGGAAATTATGGAAACGTTATTGCTGTCTTTGGCAATAGAATCCATTATCCGGAAATATCCGGGAATATCCGCATGAGTATCAAAACTGTCAACGGTATTGAAGAGACTGGCAAAAGCCGGCCCCTGATTCGGAATATCTTCTTTGGAGCCCCCGCAAAGGATCATGACATCAATCTTAGGCACTTCTGAAGACACAAACGGAATAGAATAGTGGAATACAGGAACATAGCTTATCTGTTCACTTACCTGCTGAAGTCTCCTGGTAAAAATACCAGCCAGTTTCATGTCTTTATTTAGCCTAACAGCTTTTTCTACGCCACGGCCTATATTACCGTAACCAAGAATACCAATTCTTATCATCAAAGACCTCCTATTATTTTTTCTATACTTTCTCTTTCTCTGATTAATTGCAGGGTGCCACCAGTTTTAACCAAAACCTCACATGGCCTCGGTCTTAAATTGTAATTTGAAGACATGGAATAACCGTAAGCCCCGGCAACTCCTATTGTAAGAAGATCACCTTCTCTGGCTCTTTCGATATCCCGTTCTTCAGCAAATTTATCACCGCTTTCACAAAGATCTCCAACCACATCAACTTTATCTTTTAAACCGTTGGGATTAGAAATATTAGTGATCGGATGAAAAGAACCGTACATTGCCGGTCTTATCAGATGATTAAAACCACTGTCAACGCCTACAAAAGTTCTACCGTCAGGATTCCTTTTTATTGTATTAACCTTAGTCAACAAAAATCCTGATTCCGCCACTAAATAGCGACCAGGCTCTATGGCTAAAATTAATGCATTTCCACAAAAAGCCTTGAAACGATCAGACATCTTTTGACCAAGTTCTTTTATGTCTAATTTCTTCTCTTCGGGTCTATAAGGAACACCTAAGCCTCCTCCGAAATCAACAAACTGCAGATCCGGAAATTTTGAGGCCACTTTAAGAAGAACTTCCATAGCTATCATAAACTTATCAACCTCTAATATCTGAGAGCCGATATGCTGGTGAATGCCGACAATATTCAAGTTATAACTTTTAGCTACTCTCTTTATTTCCCCTATTCTGGAATACCAAATACCAAACTTTGATTTCGGCCCACCAGTAATACAGTGATCATGGTGACCGGCTCCAACGTTAGGATTTATCCTGACGCTTATGTCACTGCCAGGATATCTTTTACCGAATTTTTTCAAACGAGAAAGAGAATCAATATTAACTAAGACTCCCCTCTCTACAGCAAAATCTGCTTCCTCTTCGGTGACATTATTTCCTGTAAAAAGAATATTGCTGGGTGAAAATCCCACCTTCAAAGCCAAAGCTATTTCTCCGGGTGATACCGCATCAATACCGACATTTTCCGTTTTGAAAATATTGAGAATATGCGGGTTAGAATTCGCCTTCATTGCATAAAATATCATTCTTGGCTTATAAGATATACTTTGATCCAAAAAATGCAGCTGATTCCTAATTTTTTCCTCTTCATAAACGTAAACCGGTGTCCCGAACTTCTTCGCGATCTTTTCAAAAACTTCATGATTTATCATTTCAATCTTCCTCTTTTCCTAAAAAATTTTGAAGGTACTATCCCTCAATAATTCTACATTACGTATAAAAACATAAAAGTCAAGATTTTATATCTTGACTTAATGCTTCTCCTTTTCCACTATAATTTTATTAAAACCTCTGCATTTAAAAGATTATTTAATAAATATATAATAGATAGCTATGGCTGTAGAAAATGCTACAAAAATCATTCCTATAGGATTAACCCTCGCAATTTTTTGAAGCGAATGGACCATATCAACATGCAAATATAAATCTTCACTGCGAGGTCTCATTTCAATCTTGACCATTTTTCTTGTTTCAGCCGACTTAATTACCAACTCCACATCTAAATTACCATGGTTAGATAAAACATATTGAAAATAAGGATCTCTAGAACGATATGCTCCCGGGTTTTTTAAATAATGAGCATCACGACCGGCCCAATCAATAACAGTTTGATTACCGTTAACCTTTACAATAACATCTCCGGGTTTTATACCATGTTCTGCCGCCACCGAAAACGGTTCTACATAACGGACTACGCGCCAATCAGTTGTATCAAACCCAAGCCCCAACCCACTATAACAAATACGCTGTACATAGCGCTTAGAAGAACTGGCTGAGCTAATCGGAAACTCCCCCATAAGCTCGCTGAACATAATACGTGCAATTCCACGTATATCTGAATTAATCCCCTCATTATCCGCTTCGCCAATCCAGATGAATGGCGGAGCTTCCAATTTTTCACCTTTCACCAACTTGGCATGATTCAAAAAATTAAGCCTGATATTACTATAATAAGTAGTTGTAGTATAGCCAGGTATAGTGCTCGAACTTGTAACTGGCACTGCCGAAGAAAACCCTCCCCAACTTCCGCCAAGTGTAGCAATATTCCAGGCATACTTTATTTCCGTACTGGTGACTGTCTGTGGCGGAGTATATTGATCCTTTCTGCCGATAAAAAAATCCATACTGATAATAATTTGGGGATTCTTTTCGGTACGTGTTAACCCGCGCAACTGTAATATCTTTCCCAATCCCCCAAAAAGTTCTTTCTCTAGAAGCGGGTTTGTCTTGTTGGTGTAGTCAAAATCAAAAGTTTTATATGTGGCAAGAGATTCATCAGGATCACTATATGCCCGAATATTAATCTCTTCCGGACTAAAAACAACAGGAAAAAGATCCTGCGTATTGAGACCATATATTCGATTCCCCAACGCGCTCACGACGCCAGCTTCACCGGCATATGGAGTATCTTTATCGTTTAATGAATTTTTTATTTTATGAACTTTACGATTTATACGACTGAATATAATGTAATATAAAACCAATCCTATTACGACATAAATAATATTTTCTATTAATGTAACTATAATATTAAAGTACCCCCCAAAAAAAATAAAAATCGCAATTAATAACGGAAGTAACAAAAAAAATACTTTTGCAACCTTATAATACCATTTTTGTTCTAAAGATAATTTTTTGATCGGCATATTTTTATTATATTAATTTATCTTATTCTATCTTACCAAAAAACCGCCACAATGGCGATTTTTTATCAACTCTCTTAGGGTTATGGGACGATGTTGAAACCTTTTAAGTAAAATAAATAAGTATATTTATTTGCCGGACTAATTCTTTTTTAATATGGGGGAATGTGTACGTATGTTCACTATTATTTGAATAATCAAAAGCCCGAGCATAATAACTCCTCCTATTTGAGAATAGTTTTTCCAAACCATCACCACAAATCCGTAATTCATCATATAATAAAGAGACAAATAAGGTATTGCCTGCTTCCAATATTTTTTCAAATTCTCACGAAAAGGAATCTTCAAAATATAATCATACAAGAATTCAAAGGCTAAGAATATTAAAAATATCCCTAGAAAGATACTATATCGCACCGATTTATGTTCCTGTTGAACCAAGAAAATTCCATAGACAGCTGGAATTGCTAAAAGAAAATAAAATTTCCCAACCCTCTGTAGAAGAGTCATTTTTTCCCGAATCCAAAAAATATAAATTAAAAATAAGTTATTTACAATTCCAAGGGAAAAAAATAATTTTTCTAACATAAATTATAAAAACTTACGGGCTTATCGGAATTTGCAATGTGCATTTTTTGCACATTGCTTTTTAAAGACAATTCACCAGATTCAAATATATTCTTAAAATGCTTCGTAATAACACTTCTTTCTATATTAAAAAGACGGCTAATCTGCTCTTGTGTTAGCCAAACAGTTTCTTTTTCAAATTTAACTTCAATCTCCGGTCCCTTTGAAGATTTATATATGATTATTTCTCCTCTTTTTAATTCTTTTTCTTTCATATATTTATTCTACCAAAAAACCGCCTAAATGGCGATTTTTTAATAAACTACTCTATTACTATTTTAAGTAAATTATTTACGATTACGCATTTCTTTTATATCTTTTTTAATGACCTCAGTAACATCACTACTAATCTTGAGGCCATCTTTAATGCTTCTTTTCAGAAACTTCACTCCTTTTTTCCCTGCCCTTTTAGCAGCCACTTTAATCTCCTCTTTATATTTATTCCTCTGAGGTTCTGTTTTTTTCCATTCCTTCCTCAACACTCTAACCATCTTACCAGCTTGTTTATCTGCTTTTTCTATTAATATTTCTGTTTCTTTTGCTGCACCCCGAACAACTGATTTTATTTTTTTGATTGTTTTTTTATTGGTTTTGTTTTTCATATATTTTATTATAGCACACCATATAAAAACTAACTACCTTACTCTGTTATTTAATATATTTTAATATAAAATTAACAAAATTATCCACCCAAAATTTTTGAGTAAGAAGCAAAATAATTCCGATAGTTATTGGAATAAGAAGAATAATTTGAATTTTTTTCATATTTATATTTTACCCAAAAACCATTTAAAAAGCGATTTTTCTTAACTCTCCTCAATTAAACAATAATAGAGCTTATCAATAATCTCTATTTAACTTCTTCCTTCTTTTCTTTTCGATATTCAAAATAAGAATAAATAATTATATAGATTGATGCTATGATTACAGGAAAAAAAATAAGAAAGAACGCATAATTCGGCAAGATTATTCCTAAAAAAGTAATTATTCCAACGATCTTAAATAATTTTCCTCCAAGCTGATGTGTTTTATCCCATACTTTATCGCTACTTAATGTCCAAGGTGTTCTAATTCCAATAAACCAATTTCTTTTAGTTTTTTCAATTAAAATACCACAACAATAAAAAAGTATTGCCATAGCGGGCATCATTAACTGGCCCATATTAAATTTTAAACCAAAATTCCAAAAAATAGTTAAAAGATGAATATAGAATAAAAAAATTATTAACAAAACTATAAAATTATCAAAATATTTTCTAAATTTTTCAATATTATCTTTTAAAGGATCTATTTTAGGAATTAAAACAAGTAATAAAAACATTCCTACAGAAACCAACGGCATTAAAAATAATCCCCAAAATTTTGATATATAACCATTAACTTGATTTTGGATATCCCAATGAGACGCCATTTTTGCTGGCATTTGAGGATAAAGATAAATTCCGACGGCAAAAAACAATAAAATAATTATAAAAATTATTAATTCGTTTCTTTTCATCTTATTTTATTGTGGAATTAATTTTTATTTATTTTAAAATTTTTCCTTTCTTTAAATTCTTCTCTTTTACCGACATTCCACTGCTGAACAGGCCTAAGATAACCGACAATTCTTGAATAAACTTCACATTTCTGATAATTTGTCAGGTTTTGGTTTTTATCATAACAACTCTGACATTTTATTACTTCAATCTTTTCCCCTCCGTCATCATAAACCAATTGAACTCCGTCTATAATTTCTTCTCCGTCTAATTCGATTATTTTTTTGCAATCATGGCAACGATATTCATTTTTCATATTTTTTTAATATAATTTATTTTTAACTTCGACTTAAATATTTATATCTATTACTATAATTTATTTTACCAAAAAATCACCTAAATGACGATTTCACTTATCAACACAGTTATTCTTTTCTTTATCTTATTACAATTCGAGATTTTTATCTCTTTTGGCTTTTCGTAATTTTATTTTGTTTCTCATATTTTTTTCAGCCAAAGAAGCAAAATCAAGAGTACCAATAGCAGTCAAAACTGCCTTTTTTTCTTCGTCATCAAGCGAATATTTATCCAACAAACTCATTAAAATAATGATTGCTTTTTTATACTCCATTTTAATTTATTATTTGTTTCATTATTCTACCAAAAAACCGCCTAAATGGCGATTTTTTATATTAACTATTTTATTTAAAAAATTCTAAAAAGATTTATAAAGAAACAAAGAAACAGTTTTTTGATCTTTAAATATTTGGCAAAGAGAAGGGTCAACATCTTTATAATCCTGCGGACAACTTCTCGCAACCCAGAAAAACCAATCAGTGTTTAATTTAAAACCTAATATATTTGATACAAAATAGAATATCAACGAAACAAGAATTATACCAAGTAATATTTTTAATATTGTTCCCATAAATTTAAAAATATTCACTATAAATTCCAACCTTTCTCTGAAGTTTCAGATTTTATAAAAACTCTCAAAAAATTAATAATTTACAAAGTAAATAATATTGGCTTGAGATTTAAGAGTAGTTACTAATAGACTGCCTTCTGTGCTAAGTTTCTGACTTCTCAACTCTTCTTTTATTTGAGCGGTAGTCGTCGCTTCCTGCCCTTCCGGAATTGAAATGGCGTTATCTGTAATATATTGAGTAACCTCTTCATCTGTAACGCTTATTTTATCTGCAACTAATTTTTCTACTTCTGTTTGAATAATAATCTGTTTTTTTAAATCTTCCATGGTCATACCTTGAGAGATAAGAGCTTCTTCAAGAGTAGAACCTTGAGCTGCAATTTGATCTTGAATAGTTGTTATTTGTGTATTAACTTCTTCATCACTAACGGTAATCCCCTTTGCCTTCGCCTCTTTTTGAATTAACCTTTCAACAATAAATGAATCCAGTAAACTTTTACCCGACGCCTTCTCAAGTTCTTTAATAACAGTCAAACGACTTATCGGACTGCCGTCAACCGTTGCCGCAATAAATAATCCCTTACAAGCATAAACCAATATACCTGACGCAATAATTATAGCAATAATAATAACTTTTTTTACGCTAATTTTTTTAATGCTAATCTTTATAGATATTTTATCGTTTTTTGGATTATTCCCCTGTTCACCATATAATTCTGTTTTATTTTTTTCATTTTCCATAAAATTAAAAAATATTAATATATTATATTCACAGTATAACTAATTATAAAAAATTACACAATAATCACATAAAAAATAAGATTAAATGAACTTTCCTTCAAAAAGACCACCTCTATAATTGTTTTTGCCGACTCCTCTAGCCTTTGTTATAATAAATAATACTAAATATGATTCCCCTTGTTTCTATTTCTATTTTAATAACATCTGCATTATCTTTTTTCTCCGCAGCTCTCATCTGGAAAAAGAAAGGAAAAGATGTTTTAAAAACAAAATTTTTAAACGATCTTTTCTTTATTTATCTGATATCTGGTGTTTTTTTCATAATAGACAGTGTTCCTTCATTTTTTACGGAAAACGGACTTTTGATTCAAGTCTTATATATAATATCAGATTCTTTCGCCGCACTCTTTGTGACTTTTTTTATTATAAAAATGCCTCTTTCGTTCTTTTTAAAAGAAAAATCACGTAATTTAATAACTTTCTTATTCTGCTCAACGGTAGTTTTTTCAATATTTTACTTCTTTTATAATATCGTCTCTTTAAAACCTTCTCGACTTCTGCAAATTGGACCGGTAGGAATATGGGCGGAATCATCAGATCCTCTGCTTCTTATCATACACGGATCGTTAATGATAATTGGTTTTTTATTTATAATTTTCTTTTTTACTAAGAACGGATGGTTCCACAAAGATAATTTTATAAGAGAAAGATCACGATTAATGGCCATAGGATGCACCATTTTACTGATAGCTGTGGCTTTTTATTATATTGCGTATGTACCAAATCCGACGACAGAGAATACTTCATTAGAATTTTTAGTTTATTCCGGCATTCTTTCAGGGCTTATTTTTAACCTCGGATATCTTGTGATTTTAAAATCAGTTTTATTAAAAAATCAGGACGATTAAAATAATCTCTAAATAAAAAAACCTGCACTAATTCGCTTTTGCGAATAAAATGCAGGTTATGAAGTTTTAAAAATAAACTTCTTTTATTGTTCGAAACGAGGAACTACCACAATACCAGAAGCAGTAACCTCAATATTCTCTCTGTGCTTCATTTTAAGCCTTATATTCCCGGCTTCAATAATCGAATCGGGTGGAATTGGGTTATCACTGTCGATAATCGCTCTTACTATTCTCGATCCAGCTCCCACCGTCACGTCATCAAAAATCACTGAATCGATTATCTGAGCGTCCATTCCGACTTTAACGCCAGGTGAAATTATGGAACCGCTTATTTCTCCTCTGTCTATAATGCATCCTTCACTGATAATGGATCTTCTTATCCTTTCGTCAAAAACGAACTTTGTTGCCGGACGCTGCTTACCGAAAGTCAGCCAAGGCCAATCTTCGTCATAAAGATTAAATTCCGGCTCCATAGAAACTAAATTCATTTGAGCTTCATAATAAGCATCTATTGTACCTATGTCTCGCCAATATCCTTTAAACGGAAATGCGAAAGCTTTTAATTTTTTACTGAGTATTTTAGGGATTATATCCCTGCCGAAATCATGAGTACTTGATGAGTCTTCGGCATCAGTAACCAACTCTTCAACCAATACTTTATGGTTAAAAACATAAATACCTGTTGAAATAAAAAAAGTACCGGGCTTATTAGGAATTGACTTTGGTCTTTGAGGTTTTTCTTCAAAACCAATAATCCGATTATCTTGATCTGTCAGCAAAACCCCTGACCTTGTGGCCGAATCCCGATCGGTTGTTTCCAGAGCCGCAACGGTAAGTTCTGCCTGATTTTCCAAATGGAAAGAAATCAGTTTTCGATAATCCATTTTGTAAACATGGTCTCCGGCCAAAATCAGATCAATTTCAGGGTTCAACTTTGTGACCGAATATAAGTTTTCATAAACGGCATCAGCAGTCCCCAAATAAGGCTCTAATTCCTTAGTAGTCCTTCCCTGCGGTTGAACAGTTTTTAACGCTTCTCCCCTTTCTATTACAAAGTTACGCTTCCACTCATCAAGATGGTCTGTTAAAGAAAGACTTTTGTACTGAGTCGGAATAATAATTTTGTTTAATCCCGAATGCAAACAATTTGAAAGTACAAAATCAATTGTTCGAAACCTGCCCGCAAAAGAAACCGCCGGTTTTGCTCTATGACCCGTCAAAGAACCCAATCTCTCCCCTTTTCCTCCAGCCAAAATAATCACTACTGTCTTTTTCATTAATTGTTCCAATTCTTTTCACTCCTTTCTGAAAATATTTTAATTTTAACGAACCTATTTTCTAATTTAATATTATACATAAAATATGTAAAAATTCAAGCCTTTGCGACCTTAACTCTCCACTCATAAATTAAATAACATTAATCCCCTTTTATAAAAAAACACCTTAATAAAAAGGTTGTTTTTTAAAATTTTATCACTTAATAGAAAAATTAATAAAAATCTTAAGATTTTAATTTTAAAGATTACAATAATTCTCTCGGTAATCTCCAAATATAAAATCCCAATAAAACTGATAAAACAGACATGCCGATAAAAACTGAAAAATAACCTACTGCTTGAATCAGAACGCCACCAATAATAGCGGCTAATCCAATAGCAATGGCCGCAATTCCTTCCCACTGACCCCATTGAACTATGGAATTGGTCGTTTTATCAGTATGAGAACTATATATTGAATCAAAAGCCGGTGTTCCCAATGCAACACCAACACCCCAAAGAATTTGAGTAATAATAAGCTGAGTAATACTGTCCATAAAAGCGTAGCTCAAAAAAACTGCTCCCCGAATAAAATATCCTAAAGCTAATAACAATTCTTGCTCCTTTATCTTCATCTGCCATCGACTAAATAAAAGAGTTAAAACTCCTGCAACAATAGAAAAAATAGCCCAAGAAAATCCGGCAAAAGCGATTCCTCCTCCTATTTTTTGAACAAACACGGCATAAAAAGGAGAAAACATACCTATAATAAAAACCATTACTGTATTAGTGGCAATTAAAACCCTGAGGCTTTTATTAAGCTTTGCATTCGGTAATAAAATTTTAAAAATTTCTCTTATATTCATTTCTTTTTAACTTATTCCATTATTTTACCAAAAAATCACTTAAACAAAAAGGTTTCCTATTATTTAAAAACTTTTACTCCTCACTCACAAATTAAAAGACTCAAAAATAAAAGGCCGCTTTTTATAATTCTGCGGCCCCTTGTTGAGGAAGAATTTCTTCGTTTTGTTTCTTTTCTTTTTCTTGAAGAACATGTCTCATCATACATTCCTGGCAATGCATTTTTTTTTCCGGCTCATTAAGAACACAACTTAAACAAATATCATTATTCTGCATATTGTTCCTCCTTTCTTTTGTTATCTTATTTCTATAATATTCCTAAAAAAAATCAAGACCTTTCAAACTTAAAACTTTTGAATTTCTAAATTAAACAACATTAAAACCTATATTATTTACTGTTTATTAAAAAAAATGGCTGACAGCAATAGCTGTCAGCCTTAGTGTTCCTTTTAAGGAGCGTGAGGAGGAGCAGGCGGAGTTACGGGAGGCACAATCGGCGGAGGCGGAGGACATCGAGGACAGCGATTAAAACCGTCTCGCAAGCCTCTGCTATAACCATTAGAGTCACCTGACCAATAAGAACTCGCCGTCTCCGTATTCAACCTGATTTGCCAGTCATTATTTAAACGACTTAATTCACCGTTGAGCCTGGACTGCCAATTAGTATTAAGTGCGCTTGTTTCGCTGGCCAACCTGGTTTGCCAATCGCTATCCCGCTGGTTTAATGCGGCGTTCATTTTGATCTGCCAATCATTATCCCGTTGGATTGTTGCGGCATTCGTTTTGGCTTGCCAATCAGTATTAAGCGCGTTTATAAATTGGTTACATTCGGTTCCCCTTTCGCCATAACCCCAATTCCAACCGACAAGTAACCCACCGGCCGAACCCACAATAATAAGAACGATTAAGATCCAATTAGACGTTGTCATTTTTTACTTACCTCCATTTTTTTATTTCTTTCGTAAAGTGTCGCCAGAATAATCCCTAATAGAATTTTTGGTATCTTTTCTTTTTCCGTGCCGCAGGTTTCTAATGCTTTTTTCCAAGCCAATATTGTATCTTCAAAAGGAAACAATTCCTGTTCCTGAGAATACCCGGTATTTAACAAGATCTTAGAGATATTATCATAAATTTCAAATGTCTCCCGATCTATATTAATCTGCCTGGTTTTTTCAAAAATTTCCTCGATTTCCTTTTCAACCCGGTTTTTATTAGCGAAGGGTTGTTCAATAGCTGTTTTCTGATTGTTTTTCTTTTTCCACTTAATTTTGTCGAAAAAAATATTCAACCAAAGCTCTAAATTTTCAACTATTGTTGTTTTTGGATACAATTTTGTTATTTTTAAACCAGCTCGTTTCATATTACCTCCTTTAAAAGTTCTGGCTTGAATCTACACCTTTTAAAGAAATTGTCAAGCCCATGTAGACTTAAGCTAAATAATACAAATTTAAATCATTTTTCATAAATTAAACAAAAAAACCGTCTAATTGACGGTTAAAATAAAAAGTGGGGCCATAAAAATGGACCCCACTTATCTTCCAACTTGAAAGATTTTTAAAACAAACCTTGAATTTTATGATGCTATAGCATCAGTGATTGTATCCCAGGCGTCACTCCAGGCGTCATAGAAAGCCCGCACGGAATGTTCGTCCTTTTTCTGGCGTTCTTCCAGAAGCTGTTCGAATAAACCCCAAGCGGTAACCCTTCCTGAATCAAATAATTGACTCAGGATAAAAACTTCGCAAATTTCGCGGGCCAACATTTTCTCCCGAATAAGAGGGCGCTGAGCCGGATGATCACGATGATAAACCTCTATTTGTTTTTTGCGCTCTTTGAGCTTGTTTTGAAGGTGCTGTTTTGCTTTTTCATTGTCAGGTATAGTCAATTCCGGGCTTTTTACTTCTGTTGTCACTCAATTCCTCCTACTAATTTATTAATGATGACACAATAACTCATTTATATAATATTGTCAACTATTTATTAAATTTATTTTATCTAAATAAAAATTATCTAAAAATAAAGAACGACGTAAATTAATACGTCGCTTTTTTGACTTTCATTGAGAATAAAAAATAACAATGTGCTTTTTATATTAATACCTACTTAAGAAGACGACTCCTCCAATCTTTGGGTAAAGCAGAGCCTTTTTCCATTTCTTTTTTTGCATCTTCTGCAAAACCTTCTCTCATTTTAGAAATACCTTCTTTCAGTCTGTTTTTATCAAGCCTTACTTTTTTCCATGTTTTTATTTCAATATTTTTCGCTATACTTTTATTTTTGATCATTTCTTTTCCTTAAAAAGGCTCATAATTTCCGGACTGTCCAGATCTTTTAAACCAATTTTCTTTGCCGCTATTTTAAAAAAACACATTTTAATGTACTACCTCCTTCTTATTTTCCCTCAAAAAATAACTTATTCTTTGTACTAAACTAGCTGAGAAAGAGACTTACCAAGCTTTTGATTAAACTCTGCCGGATTTGTTTTTATGTCCCGGATTTTTTCAACATCTTCTTTTCTTTCAGGAACAAGCTCAACATCAATAGAAACTGACAGTTTCTTTTCGTTACCTCTAAAAGACATTATAAATAAGCTTACTTTCATTTGACCCCCTATTAAATTTTCACTATTTCTAATTAAAGACTATACAATATATAATAAAAAATCAAGACTTATTTTAAATTTTTTCCATATTATTTTTTCCAAAAAAAATAGGGAGAAAGCTATGCTTCTCCCCTTTTGACGAATAAAGGCTGAATAATATTAATGAGGCCTATGTCCAGGTCCATGAGGCCTATGAGGTGGTCCAGGATGATGTCCAGGTCCAGGTCCAGGATGAGGTGAAGGAGGTCGATATATTGGGGGCGGTGGAGGAGGCCTAGGATGCGGTGGTTGATATACCGGATATGAATACGGTGGCCTATATGGATGATAATATATCGAAGGTGATGATGAGCAACATGAAGGATAATACCTCGGAGGCTCTGGCGTATAAACATATACGGGTGGAGCCGGAGTCGGAACATACTGAATTACTGGAGGCGGAGCAGGCGGAGTCGGGGCAGGAACATACTGAATTATTGGAGGAGGAGGTGGTGACGCCGGCGCCGGTACATAAACGACCCTCTCAGTACAACCGGGAAAGACCATTAGAATTAAAATGGCTATAACCACGATTACAAAGACTTTAGTTTTCAACTTAGTGCCCTCCTTTTTTAATTTTTACGATTTTTTTATAAGATCTTCAGCCCTTATTAGATTTATTATAAAGAACTTCTATAAGATTTAAATTAACCCTTTACCCACAGAAGTCAAGTACTCATAAATTAGACGACTTAACAAATAAAAAACTCCTGGGTCGAGGTCGAAACGACCCAGGAGGCCAGGAGGAATGAATGTGAGAAGAGGTGTAGGAACTGATTAAAGTATAGACCGAATAAAGACCTTTGTCAAATATTAAAAATAAAAAAACCGGCATTAAAAATACCGGCTAAATCATATCTTTTTATCAACCTGATTAACTATGTTTTTAAAAGCGATGATTTTTGCGACTTCTGTCTGTTCAACAAAATTATGACTGAAGATACGAACTTTACTTGAACCACATTTAGGAGAAACCTTTTCGTGGTTTGCATAAATTTCTTTAATATAAACCGAAGGATTAATTCCTTCTTCGCAACTTACCGTTCCTCTTTTCTTACAGCATTCGCAAGCCCATAAATAACCGGGTATCGGAATATTATCCCAAACAGGAGCTATCTTAATCTCCTTGATTAATGAAATCGCTAGTCTCTGAACAGACTCCCGAATACAAACTGAAATTTCAGAACCGACGCTAATTGCATGCCAACCACTTCCGGAAATATAGAAATCCACCCTATAAAACTTATGCTCTTTATTCTGTTGATCACGAATTATAATAAACCTTTCTCCCTTGCTGATTATTTCCTTAATCTTAATAATCTCTTTCCTTGTATTAAGTCTTATGTTCAAATTAGAACAAATCATTTTAACGTCCTCCTATTGATATTTATAATTTAAATAACTGCAGTCAGTTTACTCAATCAGATAAAAAAATCAAGGGGGCAATATTTAAATAATTTAAAAAATAAAAAAGCCTCTAACCCTTAAATAGGATTAATGGCTTTAAGTTTTTCATATTCTTTTGTCTTTATCTCTGCGGTGGAAATAATTCTTCCTGAAGATTAAAAAATTTTACTTTATCCTTTCTGGGTTTAAAAGAACTGCAATACTTATCTTCATCTGGAGGTCTTGCTGTTTTAATAACAACATCTGAATTAAGGTCATTCTTATTAAGCAATATTGCATAAACTTCGCATATTGGTGTTTTGTCCTGTTCGAATTTTACCGAAGTAATATATTGCCTCGGAACAGAAAGATCTATTTTTCCGCAATTCGGAAATCCTGCCGTTTCTACAGCAATTCCAACCGGATAATCCCTTGTTCTCGGAAAAGCTGTTACCTCACATTCTATTTTGACAATTTTTACCCAATCTTGAAATAATTCAATTAAACCTAATCTGTTTAAATTCATTTCTACCTCCTATTTTTAATGTGCAAAAATAAAAAGGGTTTAACCCTCTATAAAACAAATCTAACTTAAAATTGTTAATTCGTCAATTAATCGAAACCTTGATATATTATTATATTATGGTGTAATAAAAACCCTTTAAAACCGTCTTAATTATAAGAGACAAACTAAAAGATAAAGTGTCTTTTGTCCCTAGGGTAAACCTAGGGTTTTTCTTTTACTCGCCAAATCTTCTTTGACGCAAAGAATACTCTTTTAAAGCTTCATCCAAATCTTTCTCATTAAATTCAGGCCAATATTTTTGAGGGAAATAAAGTTCAGAATAAGCCGCCTGCCAAATTAAAAAATTAGATATTCTCTGTTCTTTCCCTGTTCTTATAACCAAATCCACATCAGAAGTCCAAAGATTTTCTTTCATCACTTCCTCATCAATTTTTTCAGGAGAAATTCCTTTTTTAATTATACTTTTAACAGCATCTATAATTTCCGCCCTGCCTCCATAACTTAAGGCAAAATTCAAAACCATCTTTTTATTAGTTTTCGTCATTTCTTCAATTTCCTTTATCTTTTTTTGCAAAGAAAGAGATAAATTTTCTCTCTGACCGATTATTTTAATTCTTATCCCCTCTTTACTGATTTCTCCGACTCCTCTTTTATTAAAAGTTTGTTCAAGCAGATTCATCAAAAAATCTACTTCTTTTTTGGGACGTTTCCAATTCTCAGTGGAAAAAACAAAAAGAGTCAGGATTTTTATCCCTTTATTTTTACACCATTTGACCACTTTTTTTGTGACGTCTTTACCCCTTCTGTGGCCTTCAATAGCAGGTAAATTATTCTCTTTCGCCCACCTGCGGTTTCCGTCCAAAATTATACCTAAATGATTGGGAATATTAGACATATTTAAAATAGGAAATCTCCTTCAATTTTATAATTCTTAGGTAGCAACCAAGGAGTATTGAACCCGAAAAAGTATACAAATTTAGTAGCCATTTTCGAAAAAAATATCTTTGGTAAAAAAAACATTTTCATCTCTTTTCTATATCTTAGAAAATCTGGGAAATTTTTCAATAGAAACCCGGCTGCCGTCAGTCCCCAAATAACTCCCCCGCCAGACCAAGATTTAGTCAATCCTGCCGCATCGCCACAAAGAGTAATTGATTTATTACTCGGTATTAAAAAACCTTCAGGAACTACAGCCGACTCCAGTCTCTCTAATTGAATACCTTTTTTATATAAAAAATCAGTAAAAATATTCTTTACCTCTTTTGAATTTCCTACTACGCCGTATTCTGTTTCCTTACCACGCGGTATCTTCCAAATAAATCCATTTTTAATAGGCCAAGTTTCAACAAAATCAGAATAGTCTTCCTTTTTAATAAATCCCTGAAGCGCCAATCTAAAAGAAGAATCGGGAAATTTTAAACTTCTCCTTACAAAAGAATTAGGCCCATCACAGCCCAAAACCCTGTCAAAACCCTCGGGCAAGTCATTTACTGAATTATTCAAATATATTTTAGCTCCTGTTTTTTCAGCCAAACCTACAACCAAATTATCAAGCTCAAAATGACTCATTACAAGAAATTTCTTTGAAAAACGGACTTTTAAAGTTTTTTTAGGAAAATGAATTAAAACCGAATTAATTCTGTTTTCAACCAGTTTCTCGCTTTCAGGAATAAATTTTAAAATTCTCTCACTAAACAAACCTGAACAGGCCGTTTTTCCTATCTTTTCTTTTTTTTCAAACACAGTGATACTATGACCTTCTTTGGCCAATTTCCAGGCCAGATAAAGCCCGCATATCCCTGCTCCAATTATAGCTATTTTCAGATGTTTCATTTTTTTCAATTTTTATCGGTTCTTTTTGCTGTTGTTTAGCCATAATATATCCTGCCAGAAAAGAAAACAAAGAAACTAAAACAACGCCTGTTACCAGAATAATATCATCCATATGATCTTTGACAAATTGAATCAGTTTTGATAACATATTTCTATATGGCTAAAACTAAAGCTACAGGAGTTACAAGACTGGGAAGAGATTCTGAACCCAAATATTTGGGAGTCAAAATCTATGACGGACAAATTGCCAAAATTGGACAGATTATCGTACGTCAGAGAGGTACTAAATTCATTCCCGGAAAAAATGTTAAAAGAGGAGAAGATGACACCCTTTATGCTCATAAAGAGGGTTTGGTTCACTTTGTCACAAAAAAGAAAATCAGATTTGACGGTTCTAAGAAAGTCACCAAGATTGTTAATGTAGAAATAAAATAATAAAAATTTAAAAAATAACTGGCTGAAATAGCCAGTTTTTTATTTATTTTTTAAACAGGCTTTTATAAACCCTCTAAACAAAGGATGCGGATTAAGAGGACGGGACTTAAATTCAGGATGAAATTGAGTACCGATAAAAAACGGATGGTTACTAATTTCAACAATCTCCACTAAATTTCTTTCGGGATTAATTCCCGACATTATCAGCCCTTTATTATTTAAATCATTTATAAACTCGTTATTAAACTCATATCTGTGACGATGTCTTTCTTGAACCAAAATATCTCCCTTTTTATTAATCTTTCCCCAACCGGCTGCCTTATAAAAAGAATGAGCTAAGGTTCCCTTACTGATTAAACAGGGATATTCACCCAACCTCATTGTCGCTCCATATTTTTTTTCTTCCAATAAAACTTTCTGATCCGGCATTACGTCAATTACCGGATATTTACAGTGTTTCACTATTTCAGTAGTATGAGCGTCTTTCATACCGCAGATGTTTCTGGCAAATTCAACAACCGCTAACTGCATACCAAAACAAAGTCCGAAATAAGGAATCTTATTTTTCCGACAATATTCAATGGCTTTTATTTTTCCTTCAACTCCTCTGCTTCCAAACCCACCGGGAACAATTACGCCATTAAAACTTTTCAGTTCTTTTAACCTTACCGGATTCTTTTCGTAAGCTTCAGAAGATATCCAAATCAATTCCGGTTTTACCTTATGAAACCAGGCTGCGTGTTTTATAGATTCGATTATTGATATATAGGAATCGGCTAAAGTGAAATCCCCTGTTTCAAAATATTTTCCGACAATACCGATTCTGACTTTTTTCTTAGCATTTTTAATTATGTTTACCAAAGCCTTCCAATCCTTAAGATTCTCTTTCTTTGATTTTAATCCGAATTTATTCAAAATTATCTTCCCAAGGTCATCTTTCTCAAAATTAACTGGAATTTCATAAATAGATTCTATATCCGGAGCTGAAATAACATCTTGTTCGTGAACATTACAGAAAACTGATATCTTTCTTTTTCTCGGCTGATCTAAAGGGACTTCCGATCTGGCAATAATGATATCCGGCTGAATACCGGTTGAATTTAAAGCTCTTACAGCCTGCTGAGTGGGCTTAGTCTTCATTTCTCCTATCATTCTGGGGACAGGAAGATAACTTACCAGAACGAAAATAACGTCTTTTGGAGATTGTAACTTCATCATTCTACCCGCTTCTAAAAATAAAAGATTCTGATATTCTCCGACCGTACCTCCTACTTCAATTAAAACAAAATCGGCTTTTGTCAGTTTAGCCGCTTTTTGAATACGAGATATTACTTCATTTGGAATATGAGGAACAACCTCAACGCATTTACCGCCGTATTCCAAATTTCTTTCTTTGCGGATTACGGTTTCATAAACTCTGCCCGTAGTAATATAATTTTCGGTAGTCAGATTTTCATCTAAAAATCTTTCGTAATTTCCCAAATCCTGATCACATTCCACTCCGTCTTTGGTCACAAAAACTTCTCCATGCTCAACAGGATTCATTGTTCCGGCATCAACATTAACATAAGGATCAATTTTGATTGCCGACACCTTAAAACCCTTACTTTGAAGGATTTTTCCTATTGATGCTGTAGTTACACCTTTTCCTACGCCGGACATAACTCCTCCGGCGACAAAAATAAATTTTGGCATAGCCAAAAGTATCTACTATTTTTATTTAAATTATACCGTTGATTTACTCTTTCTCTTCAGAAATTACAACCGTAACTTCAGCCTCTAAATTATGTTCAAATTTTATTTTTACTGGAAATTCACCAACCTCCTTAATCGGACTCTCCAAACTTATCTGACTCTTCTTAATATCAAAACCCATTTCTTTTAATTTATCAGAAATCTTCTGAGCAGTGACTGACTCAAATAACTGACCTTCGTCCCCCACTTTAACAGGAACAACAACTTCCTGACCATCAATTGTAGAAACAGTTTGTTGAAATACCTTAAGAGATTCTTCCGCTTTTTTCTCTGTAATTTCTTTCTGAATTTTCAACCATTCTAAAGCCTCTTTAGTCGCAGGTTTTGCCAAACCTTTAGGAATCAAAAAATTCCTGGCATAGCCGTTTTTAATCTCCTTTAAGTCAAATTTCTTTCCTATTTTATCCACATCGCTAAGTAATATGACTTTCATACCTTTTAGAATATTTTATCTTATTCCTTTTATTACTTCAATAGCCTTATCAAGTTGAGGGTCTTTATCGTTCGTATAATCTTCTTCGGTCAGTTCAACTTTAACATCAGGTTCCAAGCCTTTATCAGAGATTGAATCTCCTTTTGGAGTTAACCATTTAGCTACTGTAATTTTTAAAAATGATCCTCCCGATAATTCCTCCATTTCCTGGACAGAGCCCTTACCGAAAGATTTTTCTCCTATCAATAATATATCACGATTATCCCTTAAAGCTCCAGCTAAAATTTCCGAAGCAGATGCTGAGCCGCCGTTAATCAAAACCACAATCGGATATTCTAAAAATACTGAAGGACCCGAAGATTTATACTCTTTATCTTCGCTACCATCTCCAAAATGTTCAATTGTCACCACATCATTCTTTTTTAAAAACCAACCGGCAATATCCTTAGAAACTTCCAAATAACCTCCCGGATTATCTCTTAAATCCAATATTATTCTCTGACACTGACTGTTTAATATTTCATTAGCCGCCCCGCTGAAATCAAAATTAGCTTCTTCTGAAAACTGATAAAGTTTCAAATAGCATATATTATCATCTTTAAATTCTAATTTCAAAGATGGAACTTTAATTATATCTCTTATAATCTTAATGTCTTTTGGTTTATCCCATCCTTCCCTATTCATCGTTAAAGTCACTTCCGTGCCCCTTTCTCCTCTTATTACTCCCACAGCCTCATCAGTGGTTATACCGAAGGTTGAAGTGCCGTTTATCGCTAAAATACTATCTCCAGCTTTTAATCCGGCTTTTTGAGCAGGAGTTCCTTCCAAAGGAGAAATTACCACCAGCTGTTCTTTTTTAATACCTATTTCTATACCTATACCACTGAAACTTCCTTTAACATCTTCTGTAAATTTCTTTGATTCCGGAGGAGTCATAAAAACGGTATAAGGATCACCTAAAGATTCAACCATTCCTGAAATCGCTCCATAAATCATCTTCTGAACATCAAACTTTGTTTTATCAACAAATTTTTCTTCAAGCACTTTCCAAGATTCCCAAAAAAGAGAAAAATCAATGTCACTCGGAGGACAAACTTCACAAACTTTTTTATAACCTCCAAAATAAAAACCGGCAGAAAAAACCATTCCAAGCAAAATCAGTAATGAAACACTAAAAATTATTTTTCTCTTTGGAGACATATTAAATATAGTAGCAAAATCTATTCAGTATATCAACTCTACTAAAAAATATTTAAAGAAAAAACACCCTATTTAGGATGTTTTCATTAGTGCCCCACGGAGGACTCGAACCTCCAACTTTTTCCTTAAAAGGGAACTACTCTACCAGTTGAGTTAGTGGGGCATTTCACTATATACCTTCTTCCTTTAATCTCTCTAATAGCTCTTTTTGCTTTTTTGTCAATTTTTTAGGAGTCCTTACAATCAATTTAACATACATATCTCCTCTGCCATATCCCCCAAAACGAGGGACTCCTCTCCCAGAAACCTTAAATAATTTTCCATATTCTACGCCTTCCGGTATTTTTAATAATAAACCTTTTCCGTCCAAAGTCGAAATTTCAACTTCTCCTCCCAAGGCCGCCTGAGAAAAAGAAATCGGAAACAAAGTATATAAATCATCTCCCTTCCTTTCAAAGACAGAATGCTGTTTTATAAAAATTCTTATATACAAATCCCCTGTCTTTCCTCCTCTTTTTCCGGCATTCCCTTTTCCTTCAACTTTTATAACCTGACCGTTATCAATTCCAGCCGGAATAAAAATTTTAATACTTTCTTCTCCTTTTATTCTTCCTTCTCCTTTACAAACATTACACGGTTTTTCCGGTCTGTATCCTTCTCCGCCGCACTCAGGACAAGTCGCGTATTTAGTATAAGATCCTAAAAATGTCCTTTTAATTTGCTGGACCTCTCCTGTTCCGCGACAAGAAAAACATTCGCTCACATTAGTGCCGGGTTCCGCTCCCTTACCTTGGCATCTTGAACAAAAATTATATTTATTAATATTTATCGTTTTTTCCTTAGCAACTAAAGTATCTTCCAAAGGAATCTCCATGTTTACCTCTATATCTTTCCCTTTCTTTATATCTTTCTTTCTTTTTGGAGATCCGCCAAACCCGAACATCTCTTCAAAAATATCTCCCAAATCTCCAAAGTCAGCGCCAGACTCCGCATTTTGTTTCCCCCAGCTCCACTGAAAATCTCCCCAATTAGGCTGACCGCCTCCTTGAGCTCCTTCAAAGACATTTCCAAACCTATCATATTGAGACTTCTTTTCTTTATTAGAAAGAATCTGATAAGCTTCGTTTATCTCTTTAAACTTTTTTTCGTCCCCTCCTTTGTCAGGATGATGTTTATGAGCCAATTTGTAATAGGCTTTTTTAATATCATCCGCAGAAGATTCGCGAGGAACACCTAAAATTTGATAATAATCTTTTGACATAATTACAATTTTAAACCAAGTGAAAAATCACAAAGTTTTTAAGAGAAACGAAACGTTTTATTGTTTTTCTTTGAATTCTCCTTCTTCAGGTTTTTGCTCTTCTGATTGAGGAGGTTGCTGACCCTCTCCTTGTGGAGGTTGCTGACCGCTTGTCTGTTTATACATATCCGCTCCTATCTTTTGGATAGCCTGAGATAAATCTTCTGTCTTCTTTTTAATATCATCTATATTATCACTATCTTTGACTTTTTTCAAAGCCTCCAACTTTTCTTCAATCTCTTTTTTGGAATCAGCCGAAACTTTATCTCCGGCTTCCTTTAAAGCTTTTTCTGAAGTGTAAACCAAAGTGTCTGCCATATTTTTAATTTCAATCAAATCTCTTTTTTTCTTATCTTCTTCTGCATGTAACTCCGCTTCTTTTTTCATTTTTTCCACCTCATCTTTAGACAAACCTATTGAACCCTCAACTTTAACAGACTGAATCTTATTAGTCGCTTTATCTTTAGCAGTAACCGTAAGAATACCACTGGCATCAATATCAAAAGTAACCTCAACTTGAGGAAGACCTCGAGGAGCCGGTGGAATTCCGTCTAAAATAAACTTGCTGATTGAACGATTATCCTGAGCCATTGGTCTTTCTCCCTGTAGAACATTAACCTCAACCGAAGGCTGATTATCTGCCGCTGTTGAAAAAGTCTGAGTTTTAGCCGTAGGTATAGTAGTATTTTTCTGAATCATTATAGTATCAACTCCTCCCAAGGTTTCAATTCCAAGAGATAAAGGCAAAACATCCAAAAGTAATACACTTTTAATATCTCCTTCCGGAGCTCTTCCTTCTTTCTGAGCTCTTAAAATTTCTGCTTCAATAGAAGCTCCCAGCGCCACCACCTCTTCAGGATTAATAGATTTATTAGGTTCTTTACCAAAATAATTCTTAACCGCTTCTCTTATAGCAGGAATTAAAGTAGTTCCCCCGACAAGAACAATTTCCTCAATATCAGTTTTTGATAATTTTACCTCTTCCAATGTTTTCTTTATTCTTTCAATAGATCTCTCTATCAAATCCCTGCACATGTTTTCAAAATTGGAACGGGATAACTTATATAGAAGATGTTTAGGACCGGCGCTGTCAGAAGTAATAAACGGAAGATTAATTTCTGTTTCCATGGCTGAAGATAATTCTATTTTGGCTTTTTCAGCAAATTCTTTTAACCTTTGAAGAGCTAAAGGATCTTGAGACAAATCAATACCATTATCCTTTTTAAATTGTTCAATAACCCAATTGATTATTCTCTGATCAAAATCCCTTCCGCCAAGATGCGCTTCTCCTCCTGTCGCCATTACTTCAACCGTCTCAGGAGTAGTATTCAAAACTGAAATGTCGAAAGTACCGCCTCCAAAATCATAAACTACAATCTGTTGATTAGCTTTTTTAGTTAAACCATAAGACAAAGCTGCCGCTGTCGGTTCATTAATTATCCTTAAAACATTAAAACCGGCAATTTCTCCTGCGGCTTTCGTCGCTTTTCTCTGAGAATCATCAAAATTAGCCGGACAAGTTATTACAGCATCGGTTATCTTTTCTCCCAATTTTTCTTCTGCATCTAATTTTAGCTTCTGTAAAATCATCGCTGAAAGTTCAATCGGTGTATACCATTTATCTCCCAATTTTACTTCCACTTCTCCGTCTTTTCTTTCTCTCGTCTCGTAAGACAAGAGCTTTAATTCTTTCTGTACTTCCGGATCAGAATATCTCCTACCGATAAATCTTTTTACAGAATGAATAGTATTCTTGGGATTAGTCACTGACTGCCTCTCAGCCAAAATACCGACTAATCTCTCTCCGTTTTTAGATAAAGCGATAACAGAAGGAGTTAATACAGAACCTTCTCTGTTTTCCAAACATTTTGGTTCTCCGGCCCTTATAGTGGCCATTTTTGAAATTGATGTTCCCAAATCTATACCTAATGCTTTTGACATATGTTTTTTATTCTTATTTTTTATTATCTTATTTAATAACCTTTACTTTTGCAGGCCTTAATAATCTGCCCGCTATCTTATATCCTTTTTGTATTTCTTCAACTATAGTCCCCTGCTCCTTTCCTTTTTCTTCTATTTCTTCTACTACTTCATGTAAATTAGGATCAAATTTCTCTCCCAGAGACTTTATTTCTTCCAATCCCTGACTTTTTAAAAAATCCTGAAGTTGATTTTTTATCTGAAGCAATCCTTTAACATTCTCTTCTTTTTTTAAATCATCAGGAAGCTTTTTCTCAACTACCTCAAAATTATCTAAAATAGGCATAAACCTCAAAACCATTTCTTCTACTGCGTAACTTATCAACGCCCCTATTCTTTCCATTTCTTCTTTCTTGTAGTTCAGTAAATCAGCTCTTGAACGTTGCCAACCTGATAAATATTCATCTCTTAACTTTTGACACTCTTCAAGTTTTTTATTTAATTCGTCGACATTAATATTAACATCAACATCTGCTGCTACTTCTTCTTTTTTATCTTTATTCATAGTTTTCCATTAATTTTATTAAAGAATTAATAAGATTGATATTTTTGTCGTAATCCATTCTTTTAGGTCCGAATATAGCCAATAACCCCTCCTCATTTTCCGGAAAACGACACCTGGCAATTATCATACTAAATTCCTTGGATTTTGAAAAAGGACTCTCTTTGCCGATATAAACTTTAATCCCCGAATCAATATCGATGCCCTTAATTTCGTCCTCAAAATCATCAATAATCGTAGCTAAATTATAAATTAATTTCGTTTCTCTGAATTCAGGTTCCTGAATAAGATCTCCCCACCCTTCTTTCCATAAAATTTTATCATCAAATAAATAACTGAGAGCCAAGTTAGAAGTAGTTTCAGCTAACCCCCTGGTTAAATGCTGAATAAATTTCATCGTATCCCCCATCTCTTTCTCAATTAAATCTCCCGTATCATATCCTTCTTCCGGTAATCCGTTTTTAAATAAATTATTTACAAAGAAACGATAACCTTTATCCGTTGGAACTCTGCCGGCCGAAGTATGAGGTTGAGAAATAAAACCGTCGTCCGTCAATTTTTGCATTTCAATTCTGATGGTGGCAGGACAAATTTCAAAATTATATTTTTTTTCAAGTAACTTAGAACTGACCGGTTGGGCCGAACTTATATATTCACCGATTATTTTATTAAGTATATCTTTCTGCCTTTCTGTTATGGTCATATATACATCATCCATAATAAGAAGTTAGCACTCCCTTGTCAAGAGTGATAACCGGTTAAAATAAAAAAAGGCTTGAATATTATTCGCGCCCTTAGCTTAATGCTGGTTCTAATTTTTGAATAAAAAACCGATAATTTTTAATGTACAAATATACTCTCTCTTTAAACTCTGAAGCAGTACACTCTGATGAAATTCCTGCTATAGCCTCTTTATTAGACCCATAATACAATCTATGCCATTCTCCTTCTTTTTTCAAAATAAAATCCTTGGGTAGAAAGACTACATCTCCCTTAAATTCATATTTCATTTTTTACCTCCGACTTTTAAAATACTCTTATTGTAATAAAATGTCAATTTTAAATTTTCACTTCTTTTAAATTTTTGTTAAAATAGCTTAATAACTTCACTAATTAAAAACAATGTCAAACCGTCTTACAAACATATTGGCCGTAATATTTCTATCTTTCGTATTAGTTGCGACGATTTTCAGCATAAAAGGAGACTCTCTTACAATGGATGAAGTCGCCCATCTTCCTTCAGGATACAGTTATCTGACTCAGCAAGATATGAGATTAAATCCGGAACACCCTCCTCTGATAAAAGACTTAGCTGGTTTACCCTTATTATTTATAAAAAACATTAATTTCCCATCTGATATAAAGGCCTGGAAAGATGACGTTAACGGCCAATGGAATTTTGGTTTTGATTTCCTTTATAAATCTAACGATCAAGCTGATAAAATGATTTTTGCAGGAAGAATACCTATGATTTTAGTTCTTATACTCTTAGGCTTTTTCCTTTTCAAATGGTCAAGGGAATTATTCGGCAACAAAGCCGGAATACTGACCTTGTTTTTATTCTCTTTCTCTCCTACGTTACTGGCTCATGGTAGACTGGTAACTACAGACATAGGAGCGGCTACCGGAATTCTGATCGCCACATATTATTTTATTAAAGCTTTAAAAAATCCAATCGCTAAAAATATAATTATTTCAGGAATCGCATTGGGTTTGGCCGAACTATGTAAATTTTCAGCGATACTTTTACTGCCGTTTTTATTCGTCTTAGCCTTAGTTTATTGGTTAATTAAATCAACTACTTGGCAAAAATCAGCAAAAATACTTATTTTAGTTGTTTTAATAGGTTACATTCTGGTTTGGCCGGTTTATCAGTATCATGTATGGAATTATCCGCCAGAAAAACAAAGATCTGACACAGAAGCCATATTAAATGAATTAGAAGTATTCAATAAGCCCGTAATAGGAATCCCCGCTAAAATGGCTCTTTGGGCTTCAGATAAACCTATTTTAAGACCATATTCATACTATGCTTTCGGTCTTTTAATGGCTACCAACAGAGCGACATCGGGAAATACAACTTATTTCCTGGGTGAAGTTTACAATATGGGCTGGCGTTATTATTTCCCGATTATTTATATCTTAAAAGAACCTCTGGCTTTCCATATACTTACTCTTCTTTCTGTTCTTTGTGCCGCCTGGATGGTTTTAAAAAGTAAATCTCGAAAAATTTCTGAATGGATTAAATCCCACTTTTCAGAATTTGCTATGATTTTATTCCTGGGAATATATTGGCTTACTTCTTTGATCAGTATTCTTAATATAGGAGTTCGCCATCTGATTCCAGTTTTTCCTTTCACTATTATTCTGGTAAGTGCTTTTACCGTGAATTTACTGAAAGCGCCGTTTCTTAAATTAAAATATGCCCTTCTTGCAATTCTTCTTTTATGGCAGGCTGTTTCAGTAATCTCCGTATATCCTCATTTCCTTTCTTATTTTAATGAAATCGCAGGAGGCTCCAAGAACGGTTATCTTTACGCGGTAGATTCTAATCTTGATTGGGGACAAGATTTAAAAAGACTGACAACGTGGATAAATGAAAACAAAATTGAAAAAATTTACGTTAACTATTTTGGTGGCGGAGATCCTGCATATTATCTGAAAGAAAAATACATGCCTTGGTGGGGCACAAATCCCTCAGCTGATTTCCCGAAAGAAAATTACCTTGCGGTTTCAGCAAGTTTTTTACAGGGAGGAAGAGGAGTTCCAATTAAAGGATTTAAGCAACCTTCAGGACACTATCTCTGGCTCAACAGTTATCAACCGATAACCGTAATAGGAAACTCAATTTTTATCTATTATATAAAATAAGATTATCTGTACTTATAGGAGGCTAGATTGCCAAATCTGAGTTCAATATATTCTAATTCACCTCTTTTTTCCAAAGGAATCTCTTTATCTAAGACTGCACTAATCTTGTCTAATTGCCAGTTCAAATCTTCTTTGGGATTAAAATAAATTTCCCAACCCTCCGAAGTTTTTGCGTTAAATCTCTCGTCAGAAACTATACAAAGCTCAATTAAAGAAATTTTTAACCTGTCTTCCAATTTAGAATCCAGATAAAAAATCTGACTTAGTTTATCTTTATCTGTTATCTTATCTCCTAATTTTAAATCGGGCTTATCCCCCGCCCCGCCGCGTATTTTAAAAGTATCCGTAGCAACATCAAAAATCTCTTCAAAAATAATCCCTTCATTATCTAAAGAAAAACATTTTTCATCCCGACACCACGCAGACTGACCCACTCTTTCTGATATTTTAATATCCACAATATCCGGCAATTTACGCTTAACTTCAGCTTTGGCTATCTGAGGAAAATCATTTAAAATACTTTCTTTAATATCTCCAGTATTAACTAAAAAAATACTTCTAGTACTAAATAATAATATTTTATTATTCAGCTTGTTCTCCACTAAAGACTTAATACTGTCCACCTGAACTTTACTCACACCGTCAATATTAATGTTTTTCACCTGAAAAAAATTAAAAAAGAACAACAAATAAAAAGCAGAAGAAGCAAAAACTAAAAACAAAATTCCCAACCAAAAAAATAAATTCTTATAAATCGGTTTTTTCTTTTTAACTCTATATGGCTTACTATATTGTCTGTACTTCTTCATAAACCTCTTTTTATTTTACGGAACGTCTCAAAAAAATAAGTTAACCAGTATTTTTTAGAAAGAGGAAAATCCTGAGTTTTAATATATTCATAAGCTTTACCGCCATAACCCATTTTAAATAAAGTCGGACCGACCCAAGGATGATTAGGATTTTTTTGAGTATTAATAAACCCCCAAAAATCATATAAAACACATCCCCTCTTTTTTGCCTCTTTTATCGCTTCCCATTGAATTAAATAAGGAATTGAATATTTCGCATATTTATAATCCGAAGCCGCTTGGTGATAAAAGCCTATCCCTGACCAAAAAATAACCATAGCCGCTGCCGCAATCTCTTCTTCGTATATTCCAAAAAATAATAAACACTGATTATCCTTTGAAAAAACTTCAAATTCATTTTTTATATATTCATATGAAAAAGGAACAAAATCCTGTCTTTTGGCGACTTTCTCGTTAAGCTCCTGATAAATTTTTAAATTATCCGGATCCCCACTTCTTTCTATTACAATATCCGTATTTTTCTGAGCCTGACGAATCAAATAACGAGTAGTTTTACGCATATTTACCAATAATTCTTCTTCGTTGGGCGTAACATCCAATTTCCAGCTGGCTTCATAAGCGTTAGCGTGCATTGGGGATTCTATAAATCCAAGATCTTTAAAAATACTCTGATTTTCTTCGTTTCTCTCCCGCAAAGAACTTACCCTAATAAAAATTGCTTTTTCTGTCTTTCCTATTTTTTTTAATTCATTAATAAAAAATTTAAAAAACTCTATATTATTATCAAAAATAAAAATAGGTCCGTGCTGTACTAAAAGGAATGTGCCCCGTTTAGCTTTTATTTTTGAAACTAAAGCCGTTCCAACTAAATTATCTTTTTCAAAAATACCCAATCTCCATATTTTATTACCCATTTTAATCTGGAATTCTCCCCAACCCCAAGACTGCAAAAATGTCTTTTCTTTGCATTTTAAAAGAAAATCTTCCCATACCTCTTTTTGTGTAATTTCTCTTATTTCCATTGTTTTATAAAATCTACTATTTTTTTAGCCTCAACTTTTGAAATATTAATATGAGTCGGTAAATTTAATGTCTCGCCGGATAATTTTTCAGCATTCGGACAGCTGCCTAATTTATACTGCAATTTATCCAACTTTGTATCATAAGGAGCTACCGGATTTGTATACCAATCCCCTATTAAAAGATTATTCCGCCAAGCCTTCTTAATAATTTCATGAGCTTTCTGATGTTTTACAGCAAATCTAAGATAAATCTGTTCTGTTTCCAAAGGTAATACAAATAAAGTATTCTCTAATTCCTTCCTATAAAAATCTGCGATTTCTTTTCTGTATTTATTAAATCTTTCTAATTTTTTAAATTGATTTAATGCTAAAATTGCCAAAGCATTTGGAAGACGTTTCGGAAAATAATGAGGTCTCATCCCTCTCTTTTCCTTCCAATGAACGGCTTTCGAAAGAATATGTAACCACTGGAATAAAACCAAAAGATATTTCCCAAAAATCTTATAAGTCGGTAAGATCAGCCAATTCATAAAAACTGGGTGAGATAACTGTTGATGAATCCAACCCAAAGAAGGATAACCAATTTTTTCCTGATATTCCTTAATTTTCTTAGCCAAATCATCATCATTAGTCACAACCATTCCGCCATAAACCGAAGAAATTACTTTATCGCGGGAAAAACTAAAGAAGGCTGCTTTACCAAATGTACCCACTTTTTTACCCTTATACTCAGCTCCTAAAGAATGAGCACAATCCTCAATTAATATTAAATTGTTCTGTCTACAAATATCAAAAATACTGTCCATTTCAGCCGGCAAACCGAAAGTATGCTGAACTATTACCACCCTACTTTTTGAAGTTATTTTTCTTTTTAAATCCTTAATATCAATATTAAAAGTTTCTTCATTACAATCCACGTAAACAGGCCTGAAATTATTCCATATGACCGGATTTGCCGTAGCGTTACAGGTGAATGCCTGAAGTATAATCTCACTATCTTTTTCCAATCCCAAAGAATTCAAAATAGCCATCAAAGAAGAACGGCCACTATTAAAAGAAACTGCATATTTTGCATCCAAATATTTTTTAAATTCTTCTTCTAATTCACTAATTACCTTCCCCTTCTTCCAAAGCGAAAGTTTAAATTTCAAATTCCAAGCCAAAGAAACATCATCTTTCTCGGTGTTTGGTGATAAAGATATTGAAATTGGCCTTAAATATTGACAAAAACTCATAATATTATATAATACAAAATCAAGGAGGGCATAATGAAACGAAATTGTTTTTTTAAAATTTGGTTTGGCATATTAATCATTCTACTGATAATCAGTGGTGCATCTATCGGTTGCGATTCTACGCAATATAATACCACCTTCGCAGAAGAAGAAAAGGGGTTCTTTATCGAATATCTCACTCCCGAGCTTTTCCGTATAGTCTCTTTAAAAGAGAATACTCTGAATAACGGTAACGGAATAGCTCGCGGTAATGGCAATTCCTTCGCAGAAGCTTTTAAGCAGCTCGAGAAAGATTATATCGTTGAGGATATTATCCCTATAAACTATAGGTTGGGCATTACCTCTGAACTTTTGATTAAGGTAAAACCAAGGCATAAATAACAAAATTCTGTCCAGTCACAAGACTGGACTTTTTTATTTTTCCAACATTTTAATTAATTTTTGTGTGCTTTCCAAGCTATTATGAACTCTGCTTTCTAAAAGTATTATATCTCCTTCATTACAAAACGAATTTAATTTCTCGAATATCTCTCTTAAATTTTCAATAAACAAAACTTTTCCGTCAGTATTTCCCTTAAGCTCTTTGAATCTGTCTTTCGTGGTGATTATGGCCAAATCACAAACTTCATTGATCTTTTCTCCTATTTTTTCATGAATCTCTTTTGACGCTTTACCTAATTCAATAAGACAAGGCATAACGATTACTTTGCGACCGGAAAAACCATTTAAATATTCCAAATTAGAAATAACTCCATCGGGATTGGCCGAATAAGTGGCATCAATTATATTTAATCCGTTAATTCCTTTTTTTACCTGTATTCCAGGAAATTTATTTTCAATTTTATCACAAGCACGGGAAATCTCTTCTTCTGTCATACCTAATTCTTTAGCTACCGCCATAACTCCTAAAATATCTTCTTCGCCCATAAATTTAGCAGCTTCACCATATAAAAATTTCTTAATCTGAGCTTTATTATATAATTCCACGCAATATTTGTTCTTAGCATTAAAAAATGCCACTCCATCTTCAGGCAAACTCTCAATCAATTCGTACTTCCCTTTAATAATATTTTCCTGAGAACCGAAAGTAGCCATATGCTGCTCATTAATCCCTGTTAAAATACCTATTTTCGGCTTAGCAATAGAACAAAGTAACTTTATACCTCCCCTGTTATAGGCCCCCATTTCAACGATAAAAATCTCGTATTCTGATTTTAAATTATTCAAAATACATTGAGAAATTCCAACCTCTGAATTCTGATGATCTTCAGTTTTTAAAACCTTAAATTTTGAAGATAAAATTGTATATAAAAATTCTTTAGTTGAAGTTTTACCGTAACTCCCCGTAATTCCTATTACAAGTAAATTTTTAAAACCTTCTCTTTTTAATCTGGCTCTCTTAATAATCCTGTTTCTGCCAAAAACCGCCAAAGGCTGAAACAAAAGAACAACCAAAGAAATAATCAGAGGAGATAAGACATCTAAAATTAAAAGCCAGAAAACAAACCAATAAATATCTTTTACATTTATATATATAAGGAAAAGAGAGAAAAGTTGAACAAACAACCCGACTAAAATTAAAAAAATTGTTTTTTTAGTCAAAACCGGTTTCTTTATCCTTTTCCCAAGCAAATCCCAGACTGCCTTTGCCGCTTCAGCAATATATATCAAAAAAACAACAAAAAAGAACAAAAGAGGCAGGGTCAAAAAATAAATAAATAAAAGAATTTTTAATATATTAGAAAAATTAAAAAAAAGACTTCTTCCTTTATCTGTACGAAAATGATCTATAAATCTGCCTATATGGTATTCTTTCAGCTGCCAAAGATAAATCCAGAACAAAACAGCTTTAGCGGTCCTTATAAACCAAAATAAAACTATAGTTGGAATCATGATTTAAAAAATTTAATTATAACTTCGGTAAATTTCTCCGGAATTTCCAAATGAGGACTGTGTCCTATTTTCGGAAAAACTTCTATTCTGGAATTCTCAATCTTCTCTTTATAAATATAGGCTTGTTTTATGGGCACTAATTTATCAGCAGCTCCCCAAACAATTAAAGTTTCTTTTTTAATTTTAGAAAGCTCCGATAACAAATCTTCTTTCAAAACCTTTTTAATAGTCTCTTTCATGGTACCATTCGCCTTCGCATAATCTCTATGTCTTAAAACGACATATAAAAAATTACGAGCCGCATCTTTTAACCTAACTAAATATTTAGGAGAAAAAACAGCATTTCCAATTTTTGCTACAGAAAAAATAATTCTTGTTTTTAGCCCTGGCTTCGGTCTTATAGCCGCCGAAGCGCAAAAAATTATCTTTTTTACTCTTTCGGGATATAAAACTGTAAATTTTACAGCCACCTGGCCGCCGAAAGAATGAGCTATCAAATAAAAATCGTTAAGATTTAATAAATCTATAAAAGATTTTGTCCAATTCACGAAATCAGAAACCTGCCAAGGCTCTTTCGGAGTATTGCTCTTTCCAAAACCCGGCAAATCAGGAACCACTACTTTAAAACCATTTTTAGCTAAAATTTCCTGAACAGAAAGCCAAGAACTAGAAGACCCTCCCCAGCCATGTAATATCAAAATAACAGGACCATCTCCTGCAATTTTGTAGTTTGTCTCCAAACCGTTAATAGAAATTTTTTTCTCTTCCATTATCTTTTAATCTCTTTGAATCCCGTATATTTCTGTAAAGCTTCGGGAACTTTTATAGAACCGTCTTTCTGTTGATAATTTTCAATAATAGCTATTAAAATCCTGCCTATAGCAAAAGCCGTACCGTTTAAAGTGTGAGCAAAATTCAATTTACCCGAAGCATCCTTATAACGAATATTCAAACGCCTTGCCTGAAAATCAGTACAATTTGAAGTAGAATGAGTTTCACGATAACGGTTTTCGCTCGGTATCCAAGCCTCAATATCATATTTGGCTGCCGCCGGTCTGCCCAAATCCCCCGTACATATATGAATTACTCTATAAGGAATTTTCAAAGCTTGCATAAGTCTTTCTTCCATTTCCAATAAAAATTCATGTTCCTTTTTAGAATCTTCAGGTTTAGAAAATACAACCATCTCAATTTTATCAAACTGGTGCACCCTTAAAATACCTTTTGTATCTTTACCATAAGCTCCGGCTTCCCTTCTAAAACAAGTAGAAAACCCAACATATCTTTTTGATAAATCTTTTCCTTCTAAAACTTCTTCTGAATGCATGGCCAGTAAAGACTGCTCTGAAGTTCCGACCAAATAAAAATTATCTTCCGGCAAAAAATAAGCTTCATTTTTATCAACCGCTTCAAAATATCCTGTTCCGCGAGCCATTTCTTCTTTAAGCATTACCGGCGGCAAAACAGGAACGAAATCTTCTTTTACTAAATTTTCAAAAGTAAAATTAATCAAGGCAAACTCAAGTAAAGCCGCCTCTCTTTTTATAAACCCGAATCTTGTTCCGGAAGTTTTAGCCGCACGCTCTGTGTCAATTAAATCAAGATCTTTTGCTATTTCAAGATAATCTTTATTCTCAAAATCAAAATTTGGTTTCTCCCCTACTTCTCTCAAAACAACATTCTCTTTATCATCTTTCCCGACATGAACATTATCAAAAGGAATATTTGGTATCTGCAACATTAAATCGTGAAACTCGTCTTCCAAAGCACTTAAATCGCTGTTCAATCTGTCGCTGTTTTTATCCAATTCCTGCATTTCCAGAATTATTTTTCTTTTATCTTTTTCAATTTTTGCAGCAACAATTTCTTTCGACGCCTTGTTTTTCTTAGCCCTCATGTCTTCCAAAGCCTGTAAAGATTCTCTTCTTTTTTTATCAATATCTAAAAGCCGATCCAGATCAACTTTAACCTGCTTTTTTTTACAACCTTCTTTTACTTTCTCCGGATTTTCACGAATAAATTTTATATCTAACATATTTTTATTTATTTTTCATTGTAGGAAATAAAATTATCTCCCTTAAACTGTGTGAATTAGTAAGTAAAGACACCAGCCTGTCTATTCCCATACCAAAACCGGCTGAAGGCGGCATACCGTATTCCAAAGCTTCAATAAAATCCTTGTCCATTCTCTGAGCCTCTTCTAATCCTTGCTTAAAAGATTTTTCCTGCTCTTCAAATCTTTTTCTCTGTTCTAAAGGATCGTTTAACTCAGAAAAAGCATTAACTATTTCCCAGCCGGCGATTATCAGTTGAAATCTTGCTAATTTATTAGGATCGTCTTCAGATTGTTTAGCTAAAGCTGCTGCCCCCAAAGGATGATTTGTGACAAAAGTCGGCTGAAATATCTTAGGCAAACAATACTTCTTATAAATTTCATCCGCTATTCCTGCTTTATCTTCTCCTTTCTTTATCTCTACCCCTAATTCTTTAGCTTTTTTCTCAAGAGCTTCCTTATTTATATCTTCCAAATTAATCCCCGTTTCTTTTTTTAAAATCTGTTCAAATTCTAATCTCGGCCAAGGAGTTTTAAAATTAATTTTATTACCTTCGTACTCAATTTCAGTTTTACCAAAAATATTTTTTACCAAGCCTTCAATCATTTTTTCGGTCAGCTTCATCAGATCTTTATAATCCACATAAGCCCAATAGAATTCCAACATAGTAAAATCAGGATTATGAGCTTTATCTATTCCTTCATTTCTGAAACATCTTCCTATTTCATAAACTTTTTCAAATCCTCCCACCAAAAGTCTTTTCAAATAAAGTTCAGGTGAAATACGCAGATATAAATCCATATCTAAAGCGTTTAAATGAGTTTTAAAAGGTTTAGCTTTAGCTCCACCATAAATAGGCTGTAATATAGGAGTTTCTACCTCCAAAAACCCTTCTTTCTCCAAAAATCGCCTGATTTCATTAATAATTTTAGAACGTAATTCAAAATTCTTTTTCACTTCAGAATTAAAAACCAAATCCAAATATCTTTTTCTGAATCTCTCTTCAACATCAGTCAAACCGTGCCATTTTTCAGGAAGAGGTAATAAAGATTTAGCCAACATTTTAAAATCAGCTGCTTCAATAGTTTTTTCTTTTGTTTTTGTCTCAAAAAGTATACCTCTTACTTCAATAAAGTCCCCCATATCAAAATTATCAACAAAAAATTTATAACTTTTTTCTCCCAATCTGTCTTTTCTGAAAAAAACCTGAATTTGCCCTGTTCCGTCTTCAATATTGCAGAAAGTTATTCCGCCATGACCTCTTTGAGACTTAATTCTTCCAGTTAAAACTATCTCTTTTTCCAACCTAGATAATTCAGAAAAATCATCTAAAGCTTCCTTTATATTATGAGTCCTTTTGGTTTTTTCAGGATAAACCTGAAAACCGGCTTTTTTAATTGCCTCCAACTTCTGCAGTCTAATTTTCTTCAATTCGTCAATTGTCGCCATATAACTATTTTAGTTAATTTTTGAAGATTGGTCAAAAAACATTATTTACTGAAATACCAGTTCAATATCTCTTTTGCTACAGGCAAAGCCGCCGCTTTCACTCCTTTTACATTCTCCACTACTATAGTCAAAACAATCTTAGGATCATCATAAGGAGCAAAAACAGTCACCCAGTTGTTATAACGGTCGTTTCCCAATTCAGCCGTTCCTGTTTTGGCGGCAGACGATACGGGTAAAGAATTTAAAGTAATAGAAGAAGCCTGCGGACTGTTTACTCCCGTTACTGCCTGTCTCATTCCCTCTCTGACAATTTGAAGATATTCCGGATCAATAAAATTTTCACGAACAACCTTCGATTGAATTTCTTCAATTACTTCCTTGTTATCATTCACAACTTCTTTCACGACCCTGGGTTCCAATAACTTTCCGCCGTTGACTATAGCAACAAAACTGGCAGCCACTTCTATTGGAGTTGTCTGAAGATAACCCTGACCTATAGAAAGATTATAAGTATCTCCGTCCCACCACGGTTCATTTAATACTTTTCTCTTCCAATCTTTGTCAGGTATTGAACCTTGTCCTTCTCCGGGAAGATCAATGCCAGTTTTACTGTCCCAACCGAAAAGCTTCAAATAATCCTTAATTTTAGTCGGACCTAATCCTTTCTGAGTACCAAAACCTCCACCAACAGTATAAAAATAAACATCACAAGATTCGGCAATAGCCTTTCTTAAATCAGTTAAGCCATGAGTTGTCCAATCAAGCTTTATACTGCTTTGCTCAGGATTATAAATATTAGGAATAACAATACGACCTTCACAATTAATTTTCTTTAAAGGAGAAATTATATTTTCTTCCAAAACCGCTAAAGAAATAATAGGTTTTATAACAGAACCAACAGGATAAGTACCGGCAATCGCCCTGTTAAAAAGAGGTTGTGTAGAATCACTAAAAAGCTTTTCTAACTCCTTAGAATCAGAACCTTTTTGAAATAAATTATTATCAAAGCCAGGGACAGAAACTAAGGCCAAAACTCCTCCGGTCTTTGGATTCAAAGCTACAGCCGCTGCTTTTTTATTGCCAAGAGACTGAACTATTTTCACCAATTCCTCCTCTATTTTCTTTTGCAAATCAGCATCCAGCCATAAAACCAAACTCTTTCCCGATTCAGGTAAACCAATGACTTCTTTTGAAATTACGTTTCCTAAAACGTCTCTTTCAACCCTAAGCTCGCCTGGATTTCTTCCAAGAATATTTTCATAAGTTTTTTCCACTCCGTCTCTACCGACATAATCTGTAATCAAATAATCTTCTTGAAAATCAGCTAACTCTTCAGGCTTTATTTTAGACAAATAACCTAAAACATGAGAAAAAGCTTTTCCTTCGATATAATTCCTTATCGAAGTCTTCTCGATTTTAAAACCTGGCAACTCTGCTATTTTTGTTTCTAAAGTGATTAAAGCCTGATGCTCTAAATTCTCTGAAATTATCTCCCCCTTCTCTATTTTATTCTCCAACTCAATTGTTTTAATATTTAAAATCCGAGCAACTTCTTCTATGACCTTTTCTTTATCAACTTCAGACTGAGGAATGTTCTTTTTATCATAAACTAAATCAAAACTCGGTTCGTTATAAACCAATTGCTTCATATTTTGATCATAAATCACCCCCCTTTCAGCTTGGATTTTTTTAATAATAAACTTATTTTCCCAAGCAAGTTGAGTCCACTCTTTTCCTTCAATAACCTGAAGCTGAAAAGTCTTAGCAAAAAGAATAAAAAGTATCAAAAAACAAAAAAACATGAATCCTTTAAGGACCATTTTTGAAAGAGGAACCTCAAATTTCTTCTCTGAAACATCGGACTCTTCTTCTCTTTTTCTGGCCAATTTATCAAGAAGAATTTCGTGAAACTCAATTTCCCCCTTAAGACTGCTTTTTACCCGACGTTTTTTAAGCCCTTTTTGCAGTTGGAAATCTAACATACTCTTTTAAAATAAATTTCAAAAAAACAGCTGTTAATAACAAAACTATAATCCAAAACCCGAAAAATCTTTCAGAAAAAATATCTAAAAATAATCCACCAAAGCCCGCCAAAAATATACCAGTTATTTCCCGAGGATTTTCAAAAATATTTATCAGAACTACAGCAATCAGAACTAAATTTAAAACAATCCCTTTTATTGAAAAATGAACTAAAAAACTCGTTTGGATTAAGCATAAAATATATAAAGATAAAAACAAAAATAAAAACTTTTTCATTTATTTTAAATAATCAGTGACAACAAAAACACTTCTCGCCTCTCTCAAGTCAAAAGCCGGCACAATTTCATCCTGTTGAAACGGCTCTAAATCACTTTTTTTAATATCGCTGACTTTACCGACTAAAATACCTGCCGGGAAAACTCCGCTCAAAGAAGTGGTTATAACTAAGTCATCTTTTTTTACCTCTTCTTCTCTCGCGACAAAATCAAGATACAAAGACAAGCTTCCCCTTCCCTTAACCACCCCCGATATATCCTGTCCGGAAATCTGAGCATCAAAAGAACTGTCTTTATTAGAAATTAAAATAACTTTAGAAAACCAGTCATAAACTTCATAAATTCTGCCAACTAAAACCTTCTGCTCGGTAATAACCGGCATACCTTTTTCAATATTATTTTTTAAACCTTTATCAACTAAAATAAAATCCTGAGAAATATCTTTTGAAATAATCTGAGCAAAAGATAATTTAAATTCTTTTCCTAAGTCTAAACTTAACGCCTTTTTCAAAGAATCATTTTCATTTTTTAAAGCCATAAAAGACACATTCTCTGCCGTTAAATCTTGAATTTTTAACTTAAGTTCTTCATTTTCTTGCCATATTTTTTTTCCTTCTGAAATTGAACCGAAAAAATCAGAAAGACCATCCCCTATTCCCCAAAAACTTTTTTGAATAGGTGAAGAAAACGAAAAAAACAGGCTTCTTATTGATTTTGAAAAACCTGTTAAATTGAGAACTGCTAAAACAACAACCAGCACAACTACAACAATTCCTATTTTTGATCGGAAACGTAACTTCATAATTATAGACCCATTGTATCTTTTTTTAATTAAAACTGAAAGATGCTTTTAGTAAAACTATCTGCTGTTACTAAACAAAAAAATTGCGTACATTGTAAGGAAACTACCTACTTTCGCGGATAAACCACTATCATCGGCCTTGATGGATTTCACTTCTGTGTTCGAAATGGGAACAGGTGGAGCACCATCAGTATAGTTTCCTTACAATACACACAATTTTAAATAATATATTTTTATTACCGAAATTTAAAATGATAACAAGTGAAAAAATATTATTGTTGCCATCACCAAAACTCCCTTTCTAAAAATAAACTTTTAAAAAGATATAAATGGATATTAATTGCTAGCCAAAAATTAAAGTATGATTTATTAGTACTGCTCGGCTAAATCCCTTACGAGACTTACACCTGCAGCCTATCAACCTCATCATCTCTGAGGAATCTATGATTTCTAATCTTGGGGGCTGTTTCGCGCTTAGATGCTTTCAGCGCTTATCAGTTCCTAACGATAGCTACCCAGCAATGCTCCTTGGCGGAACAACTGGTAAACCAGAGGTTAGTTCCGGGAGGTCCTCTCGTACTATCCCAGATTCCCCTCAAAAATCCACGCTTGCGGTAGATAGAGACCAACCTGTCTCACGCATATCTATCGTCTATTGCTAAACGTACGGACTATATCACCATCCCGACTTAACATCGGGAGATCGACGTATTATAGAAGATTAAACTTCTATCCGATCGATTAAATCGATCAAGTCTCTACGGCTTCCTAAAAAAATTAAGATTGCCTCGGTATTGTCCATAAAATTACAAGTTAAAAATTTTATGGATTTCACCGATATTAGTCGATTTATCATTTCGACGTTACCGTCGAAAGCCGCCGAACTTGTCAACAGAAACAAGTTTTAATTGACGGTTTGAACCCAGCTCACGAAACACTTTAATCTGCGAACAGCAGAACCCTTGGAAGCTTCTACACCTCCAGGATGTGTTGAGCCGACATCGCTCTGCCGGCATTTTTCTTCTTTTACAAGAAGGATCGGACTATATCTTCACCCGCCCTATCGCTTTACGATTGGATTAGGGGCTGACGTATTATGGAAATTTTTGCTTCCATCTGCTCATTCTGAGCAAGTCTCTACGGGGTTATAACTCAATTTATATTTCATTGAAGAAATTAAATTTTCCTTCAGTATTTCTTTTAAAAGAGATACTGATGACGAAAGAAATCTTATACGATAGTAAATTTTATCTTTGTTTAATTTTGCCTTAAGACCGAGAATTGATAATTTTTTAATTAAAAATTCTTGTTCTTTTTTCGTAAATTGCTGAGTATTAAGATAAAAATTTGAACTACCACATTTACTTCCATCATCCATAAACCACACACTCAACGCAACTGCATCAAGTTTTAAATTATCAGGAATAATTTTATGACCATTTTTGTAAAAATTGTTATAAAATTTTGTTAGAACTGGATACTGTTTTGTATAAAATCGATAAGCGATCCTATTTCCATTACCTTTTCTTATTTTTGGTCTAGAAATACAAATGTTCTGTAATTTCTCAAACTTCCAATCCACATATTGTTTTTGAGAAAAAGAATGATTTATTTCTAGAAAGGCATTTTTCCTTCCTGGAATTATACGCAAATATCCATCTCCTAATATTGTTCCAATAATTAGTGATTTTTGATATTGAGTTAAACTTCCCACGGTATTGTCCATATATATTTATAATAACATATGGATTTCACCGTTATAAGTCAGTTTTTCGTTCCGCTTTGAGCGGAATACAGCGTTACTGCTGTAGCACCCCGATATGTTAAGGTGCCGAACAGGGCCGTTGATATGGACTCGCGGGCCCTACTAGCCTGTTATCCCCGGGGTAGCTTTTGGCTGATGATCTTCTCCGATTCTACTAACCAGAGTCGGTTCACTAAGTTCTAGTTTCCTAACTGCGCGACATACACGTCTTGCAGTAAAGCCGGCTTGTGCCTTTACACTATCGCTCCGATTTCCATCCGGAGCTAGCCGACCTTTAAACGCCTCCATTACATTTTAGGAGGCAAGTGCCCCACTTAAACTGCCCATCTGGAACTGTCTCCCGATCTTACTCGGGGTTAGGATAAAGATTTCGAAAGGGTGGTGTTTCATCGTCGACTCCAGACCGACCGAAATCGGTCCTTCAAAGTCTCCCACCTACGCTACGCATTCAAAACCAAAATTCAATACCAGACTACAGTAAAGCTCCCGGGGTCTTTTCGTCTAGCCGCAAGTAAAGCGCATCTTGACGCTTATTGCATTTTCACCGGGCTCCTCGTTGAGACAGTTCTCAAGTCGTTAAACCTTTCATGCGGGCCGTAACTTACACGGCAAGGGATTACGCTACTTTAACACGATTATAGTTATCGCGGACGTTCACTGGAAGCTTCAAACAATCAGCCTACACCTTACGGCGCAGACCATCATCATTAACGTTCCAGCACTGGTCAGGTCTCAGCCCCTATACATCTTATTGCTAATTCTAGCAGGGACCTGTGTTTTTGATAAACAGTCGCTTGAGATCTTTCGCTGCGGCCTAGCAATTTCTTGCTGGGCAAGGCATATTGCGAACTTACGCCTACTTTTTTGCCGAGTTCCTTAACGAGGATTCACCCGTTCACCTTGGCGTATTTGCGCCAGCCCACCTGTGTCGGTTTTCAGTACGGGATCCATATCATTAGCTCTAGGAGTTTTTCCAGGCAATCGATTCATTCCGGAATGAGGAGATAAATCCCCCCTGAGGAAATCCATAATCCCTCCGGACTACTCAACTGCGTCACTCTTCGAAAAATATGGATGGGCCGGAATATTAACCGGCTGTCCATCATCTCGACCTTTCGGTCGTAGACTAAGGCCCGCCTAACCCTTGGATGATCGACATTGCCAAGGAAACCTTAGGCTTGCGGTGTAACAGGATTTCACTGTTATTGCGGTTACTCATACCAACATTCTCACTCCCTATCGCTCCACCCGTACCTTACAGTCGGGCTTCACTGCAATAGGGACGCTCCCCTACCACTTTCCGATTAAAATCGGAAAATTCTTATCTTCGGTACTAAACTTAGTCCCGGGTATCTTCAGCGCAGAAATCCTTAGTTAGTAAGCTGTTACGCACTTTTTAAAGGGTAGCTGCTTCTAAGCTAACCTCCTAACTATCAGAGGACTTCCACTTCTTTTGAAACACTTAGTTTAGCTTTTGGGACCTTAGATGAAGATCAGGGCTCTTTCCCTCTCGACCACGGAGCTTAGCCCCCGCAGTCTGACTGTTTCCGCAAATAAATTCCGGCATTCGGAGTTTAGTTAGAAAAACTGGGAAAACCCAAAATTTTCTATCTAGTGCTCTACCTCCAGAATTGTAACGGAAACGCTAGCTCGAAAGCTATTTCGGGGAGAACCAGCTATTACCAAACTCGTTTAGCTTTTCACTTCTTACCACAAATCATCCCAGAGTATTGCACGGCTCACGGGTTCGGACCTCCTCCCGACTTTCGTCGGGACTCATCCTGTTCATGGTAAGCTCGTCTGGCTTCGGGTCGTCAGCACTTTCTTTTTTGTTCGCGCTATTAACGCTCGCTTTCACTTTGCCTCCACCCCATAAGGGTTTAGACAAGAAAGTACCGACACTCGTTGGTTCGTTATCCAAAAAGTACGCCGTCACCCGCTCGAAAGCGGGCTCCGACTTCTTGTGAGCAAATGGTTTCAGATTCTATTTCACCGGGATCATCTCCCTACTTTTCACCTTTCCCTCACGGTACTAGTTCACTATCGGTGAGATTGAGTATTTAGCCTTGGCCATGTAGTACGGCCTGCTTCCCACGGGACTTTCTTTTCCCGAGGTACTTAAGAAAAATATCAAGGAGCGTAAAGTTGTTTTCATCTACGGGACTATTACCCCCTATGGTCGCCCTTTCCAGGGTCGTTTGATTAACAAGACTTTACCAAAATGTTCTCCCTCAGAAACCGAACACATAAAACAAAATTTTATGTGTTCAGTTACCGACAATATTCCCTTTCAACCCCGAACGGTTTAACGCTCGGTTTTGGCTGTTCCCTTTTCGCTCGCCGCTACTAAGGGAATAAACAATTGTTCTCTTTTCCTCCGCTTACTAGAATGTTTTACTTCAGCGGGTATGCTCTTCTGATTAAAGAAATCAGAAGTAATCGCGCTTTACGCGATTGGGTTACCCCATTAGGACATCTACGGATCAAAAGTTGCTAGACACTTACCCGTAGCTTTTCGCAGTCACGCCACGTCCTTCATCGCCTCAATCTCCCAAGGCATCCACCATCTGCTCTTAATGCAATAATTTTGGCTAGCAATTAATATCCACTTATTGATTTTAAAATCAATAAAATATTAATTGTTTAAATTTTCAAAGTTCTTTCCAATCAATTAAAAACCGCTTCTCTGAAGCGGGCTGCCAGAAACAATAAATGGCCAGTCTTTAACCGCTTCTTTTATTTAATCTGGTTTTTCTGATTCTCATACCTGAACACAATTTTATCAGATTAAAAACCCTTGTCAATAGCATAAAAATAACCATCTGTATAAAAAAACAACACTACCCAAAAATTGAGTGTGTTGCTTTTATTTAAAGGAATATATTTTAAATTATTGTCCTTTAAGTTTATCTCTTAAGTCTCCCAAAAGCTCTGCTGCCACATCTTTACCTCCAAGTCCGAAGGCAATACCCATAGAAATAACCAGCATTGCCACCAATCCGGTAAACAATGTTTCCATAAAAGGTCTGGCAATTCCCAATTGGTATAAAATAGCCAAAGTGGCGAAAATCCAAATTGACCATTTAACAATTATACTAACGTAATGACCATATCCGACTTTCACTCCTTCTACTGCCACTCTCACTAATTTTTCAACAATATCAACAACAATTACCGTCACCACAAAAATCAAAGCGGCAATTAAAACGTTAGGTAAATAAAGCAAAACTTTTTGTAAAAATCCGGCTAACTGAACAAATCCTAAAATTTCTACGGCAGCCAATAAAAACGCTATTACTAAAACCCATTTAACAACGGCTCCCAGAAACTGAGAAGGATTCACTTTTAAATCAGCTTTTTTCAAAGCATCATTCCATCCTCCTTTTTCAAAAAGCTTGTTGAATTTCACCCTGGTTAAAATTTCGGCTATTAATTTACCGACTCCAAGGGCAATAAACCATCCGACTATGAAAATAACTAGAGCCCCCATTAAGGCAGGAAGAAAAACAAGAAATCCATGCCAAAGATTTTGGAGAGCTAAAATTGTTACGTATCCCCAATCTGCAACCATAATTTTATTAATTTTTAATATTTATTTAACGTGAGTTTTCGACCTTTTCCCCGCAAAATCAGAAACAAACTTATCTCGCGGGATTTAAAGATTACTTCATTATATAGCACTTTATAAAAGATGTTAAGTCAAGCAAAAACAAAAAAGTCATCACTAATAGCGATGACCTTGTTTTTTATATATGTCAGATCTTAACTTGTTCAGAGCCAATTGGTTTTCCACAAGTTTTTCGTGAGTAACCTCATCCCACTCCGGCAAAGGATTTTTTTCATTATCCTTTTCTATGGCCAGGGCAAGATTTTCCAAAGCTTTTAAGACGTTTGGAGAACGACCTCCTCCAATATAATTCGTGAAACCAATTCGCATACATTCTGCAGTGTCCCAATCATGAATCATTAATTGTATTTCGCCAGTATCAATTTTCACAAGCATTAAAAGACAATTAGTACTGTCATCATCTCTTCTATGATAACCCTTATTGTATTCCATCCATTTTTTTACTGCCATATTTCCCCCTTTCAAAAGTACTATTCTGCGGACTACGTAAGATTCAGTTGGAGCCGCTTATTACAAGAGCTCAAAACTTTTCAAGAGCTACAATCCATCGAACCTTTAAGAGAATTGGTTAATTTTTTGGCCGCCCATTTTCCATTGCGCCAATATTCTTCTGGCGTTAACTGTTCACGTCCGTATGTATCAATCTCAGTTGTTATTTGAGCGTCTGTTTTTACTACAACTGCTTTCTGCCAACCGCACACAGATCGAGAGGTATGACACTTGGAACAATGGATGGCGGTTTGCAGATCAGTTCTTCCGCCAAAGCCGTAACCTCCGAACGTCGGATGACGATAGCGCCAATGAAAGATTTGGCAAAACCATTTATGTCGAAAGAGCCACGTTTGGTTCCATAATCGCCCCAGATAAACAATAGGCAAAATGTGAAACACTTTAATCATTGATGCCTCCTAAAAAATAGAATCTACTTCTTTTCTTCTCATTTCGAAATTCGTTTGTCAAAGTGCTATAAACGAGAAAGTTTGACCTTCGATAGATTAGATCAAACCTTTTATTTTTTCAGTAAATATTGTTTTCTACCTATGTGGACCTGACCGGATTCGAACCGGTGACCTCCACATTGCAAATGTGGCGCTCTACCAACTAAGCTACAGGCCCGAAAACAGTGGGCGCGGAAGGAATCGAACCTTCTACCTCTTCTTTATCAGAGAAGCGTTCTAACCGGTGAACTACGCGCCCGTTTTTTCTAATATAAACAATTTCTTTTTTACCAGATCTAAAAATAAAGATACTTTTTTTTCAAAAATCAATTTTAATCCTAAGCCGTTAAAAACTTTCTTCCAATTCTGGTCGTTTAAAAACTTACCGTTCTCTGTATTATTCTGAAAAAATTTGGCAAAAGAAATACCATGAATTTTAGAAATAAACCTAGGAATAATTCCATTCGGGACGTCTTCAAATATGATAATTTTATTCTTAACCACTCTTTTTATTTCCCTCAAAGCTGAATCCTGGTCTCCAATATGATGTAAAACATAAGCCGAAAGAACAATATCAAAATAATTATCCGAGAAAGGTATACTTTTTCCGTCATAAAGCTTAAAAGGGATATCAACAACCCTCATATCTTTGATGTCTATCCCGAAAATCTCTGCTTTAAAATGATATTGGAAAGCCTTAGCCACTATACCTGAACCGCACCCGAAATCAAGTATTTTTGAATCTTTTTTAACAAAACCTTCACAGTCTAAACACATTTTTTCAGCCGCTTTTTCAACAAATTTAGAAGAAATCTTATAATAACTCATTTAGATTTTGATAACTGGCCTAAAACCAAATCCGGTATCAATTTTTTAAAAACCGAAGAAAGTAATTTTAAAGAATAATTATGGTCTCCACTGTTAACAATAATTTTGGGCTGGAGTAACAAAGTTTTGTCGGCAAAAATCGGTAATTTCCATAAAATTCCAAAAGGAGGAACAGCTCCTATCTTCGCCCCTTTGATATTTTTTTTCATCCAAGCCTCTTTAACAAAATCTATGCTTTTTACTTTAACTATTTTTTTTAATTTATCTTTATCTAAGTTTTTATTAGCCGGAACTAAAACTAAAGCGTAATTTTTATCTATTTTAACCACTAAAGTTTTCCCGATAATATTTTCTTTGACTCTTAAAGTTTTAGCTTTATCAAAAGCAGTATAAACAGTTTTATGTTTTAAAATCTCGTATTTAACTTTTGATTTATCTAAAAAATTAATCAGTTTCTTTGGAATTGGCATATATTGAATGATATCAAAAATTAAAATAGAAAACAATATTTAAAAATAGTAAGACCCCGTTGGTAAACCAACGAGGTCATAATCTCCTGGCCGGCGGAGATGCGATCCTTAACTCCTTATATGGAGCATTACTGTCAACGATTTTATCGTCAACCCGCGGTATCGCTCTCCGCCGATATATAAAGGCAAAAAGCCTGAAAGGTACTTTAACGGTGCGACTAGCTTATTTTTATATTTATATCACCCCGCTTTCGAGGTCGCTTTTTCGCACCATTAGCTTAAGCTACGAAATATTAATATTTCCGCAATTATGATTATAGCACGCTTATAAAACTTGTCAATCCAAAACAAAAAACCCTTAATGGGCCTTTGTTTTAAAGATTAGTATTTTAGAGTTGCTCCGGATCGATCTTTGGAGGTGTTCGATCAGTACCTTACGGTTGAAGATAGAATTCTCAACCTTCAACCTTAGTCGACTAAAAAAATAAAAATTTATTGTTCCACGACCAGGTTCCCCTAGCCGTGCCTTGTTACGACTTCGTTCCTCTCATTGAGCCCAACTTAGGTCCCCGAAAAGGGGCACTTCGGCTGTTCCCAACTCGTTTAACGTGACGGATTGGATACTTAAGATTAGTAGATGCCGTTCCCACTGATCGGACGAATTTCTCGTAATCAGCGAGTCCTATATATGCATTTGAGATTTCCATTGTCGGATTCTTTCTAAACCGATCTTATTCAGATGATCCTTTACAAACCGCTCCAATAATCT